>Ga0209319_1001961_pt1 | contig 14358 bp, 11 predicted proteins | sample RifGroE2_FD_184000 | JGI IMG/M metagenome (GOLD analysis project Ga0209319, IMG submission 184000) | Groundwater microbial communities from Rifle, Colorado - Groundwater E2 (SPAdes) (version 2) | ecosystem: Environmental > Aquatic > Deep subsurface > Groundwater | place: Rifle, Colorado, United...
TGCTTCCTTGTACTATTGGCCCGTATGTAATATTGGGGGGTATGTTGTCATATGGTGAGTTTGCAGGTGCATTGCCATATTTAACTGTTTACAATTTGATATTTGTACTTCCAATGGTGGTTATAATTCTTTTGGTCTTCTTTGGATCTAAGAGTATTAAGCAAGTTACTGAGTGGAGGGAGAAGAATGTTAAGGTTATGCATTTAATAATAGGTATTATATTCATTCTTTTGGGTGTTTCTATGTTCTTTGGGCTGTTTTAAAATTGTTAATGCGACTGCGTTCTGTTTTTGTGGTATAAATGACTTATACAAATTTGCTATTCAATTGTCCTCAAGGATTGACTGAATGAGCTTCTCAAGCCCTTCTCCATTTTTCATTTCTTTATTACATTCTTTGTAATGAACGCAAACATAATTTCCTCTTGCTATATATATAACACCTTTACGTTTAAAACGAGTTTTTGCAGTTATTAACACAATATCTCTTAATTCAACAACTTTTTTACATATCTCGCACCTCCCAAGCCGCGTGTCTCCTTGACTAAAAAAAGTTGTATCCCAGGCTATACCATCTAAAACATTATTATACTCAAAAAGCATATATATCCCATGATCGTTTGGATCATACCATGAATAATAATTTAGATTAGAAAAATCTATCGAATCAAATTCTTTAGGTATTTTTAGGTGCTTCCTCTTTCGGAAAATCCTTTTTATCTTATCCCTTGATGGCGTTTGCATATATAAATAATATCATAGAATTGTCGTATGCAGAAAACGACGTTGTAGTAAGCATTCTCGAATGATATAATGTAGCTATGAAAAAACGAGATCTCAATCTACTTACAAGTTTAGAAACCTTGTATTGTAAGCCTCCGCTTTTTTTGCAATCAGAATTTAAATGTTCTAGATTAACAGTCGAGGAAGAGTCTAAAAAGATTCTTCGCTCTTTGTCCAGTTCTTCTGAATTAGAAATTTTGATCCTTAGAAATTACACATTTAATTCTCTTCTTTGGTGTTTAGAGGACAGAGCTAGAGATACAAAATCTACCGATTCAGAGATTGCCGGAATTAAGAGAGCTATCGATTATCTAAACCAAAAGCGTAATAATTCAATTGAGATTATAAACAATTATCTGTGTAAAAAAGTTTTTACCGATATTAACAGCATGGGAATTCTGATTTCTGAAACGCCAGGTTCCCTAATTGATAGAATATCTATATTAATACTACGTCAATTCTCCCTTGAAAAGTTTATAAACGAAAATTCTAATGATCATGAGGCTATCGAGAAATTGTCTCAGGTACGTTCTCAAATAAAAGATATGGGAAATGCCATGGAAAACATCATTGAAAATATAGAACAAAAAAAATGGTATTTTAAACTTTATCTTAATAACAAACTTTATAACAACCCTAAATATAATAGTAATATCAAACTAGATGAAAGAAAAAATCTTGCTTAAATATTGTTCAAAGGATAGCCAAAGAAAAACAATAATGGATTTTATAAATGAAATTGAAACAATTTCCAATGTAAGCTTTACAAATAAAAATAAATTTGAAAAAAATCAAATAGAAGATTTATTAAACATTGCAATTTATATTTTTGATTCCCACATATGCGATGAGATGAGGGTGCATAGTGGTAATTTACCCAATTGGACAGATTCAGCCGCTGGTTACTATAGATCAGACTCTCAAAAGATGGCTTTGCCCGTAGAGTTAACTCAGAAAGTTCCAGAATTAAAGTTAAGGAATTCAGTACATTATATTGGACCTTATGAGCATATTGTTTTTTATCACAAATTATATGGGGGAAAGGTAATTTTTATTACAAAAAGCCTGGCGATGTTATTATTAGATAACATCAAGCCTGAGCCAATTTGTGGCTCTCCCCGTCAAGAAATATATAAAGAGCTTTTAAGATGTGGAGTTAATCCTTTGCAAGGTTTTGTAAAAAAAAGAGTGGGACAGAAGAACCAAGAAATTCATATCAAAGGTATAAATAGCCACAATTCAAATACCGAATTTCTGAATAAAATAAAAAAGATTGAAGAAATTTATTGGAAATTATTCCCATGCAATTTTTCTAAAACATATCCCCTATCAAGTGGTACAGCTGCTAATGAGTGTGCAATGCTCACTTTAAGTGAAAATAAAAAGGTACAAAAAGTTTATATACACGAATATTGGTATTATGAAAACCTCCCAACATTGAAAAGGTTATTTGAAAGTCAAATAACAGAAGATTTCAGAGAAGCCAATATTTTTTTTATTAATCTTGAACCTACAAACTACTTAAAATTGAACTATAAAAAGAAAATTTCAAATCCAAATTCTTTAATTAAAGAAATTTTTCATTTGGCTAGATCTAATAGGCATAAAAGGTATTTTTTGATTATAGATAATACGATAAACCCTTTTTCTTTAGTTGACGAATTAAATGAATATATCAAGCTTCCAAATACAACATTAATTACAACAACCAGTTTAAGTAAGTATCAAGATGGGGATAGAAAATATTTTTTTGGAATACTAAACTTGTATCGAGAAGATAGAGCTATTATAACAGGGATTGAAAAATTTCTTTCCATGGTCAATGGAAACCTTATTGAAGAACAAATTAGGTATTTTCCATCAATCAATTATGAAAAAATGGTTAAAAGAATAGCGAATATTCATAAGAAAAATATTATATTTTATCAAAACTTTAATAACATCAATTGGTTTTCCACTCCATTAACTTTCAATACTGTTCTTTATCCAACAACAGAATTGATTGATAAAAATCCAAAAGAAATTGATGGATTCAATATTACTTTAAGAAAATTCATATCAGATGCAGTAAATAATTATGGAAGTAGTAGTGTTGAATTTGGTGATAGTTTTGGATTAAAAAATACACGAGTTACAGTGCAAGGGAACGAAGGGTCTTATCATCTCCCAAGAATATCCCCAGGTTTTAGAGCAAAACCAGAAACTATTGATGCCTTTGCAAAGTATTTATCTAAAGAATTATCTAAGTTTTCTTTAAGTGTATAATTAATGAAAAACATTTATGAAGATGAAAAGGCAATAATTGAAATCCCTTACAATAGAGATAGCTTATCTATCGGAGATTCTTTTAACATTTCTCCTCAAAAGAGGAATATCTCAAAATATCTTAAAGAGGTGGACGAAATTGTTATTTCTTTGTATTGGAAGCCCCTAGGGGATTCTTTCCTTTTTTTATCTGTTGCTCAAGCTGCTTATGATTATCTCTGTGCTCTAAAAAGACAGCATAAAGTCATATTTGTACTCGATAGTAAGTTTTCGGATTTATTAAAAAGGATTCCTTTCCTAAGAGAGGCTAAAGTGGTGAGTTCTGGAATTGATTATTTTAAAAATGAATACCGTCAGAATAAAAAGATTTTTCTTATCACAGACGTTGATCCTTTTGGGGTTGATGAAGATGTGCCTATTTTTAATAGTGAAGAGTATAAATATCCAAGATTTATCACGGCTAAAATGAATAATGAGCAGGGGAAGATTTATTCCTCAAGGCCATCAAGGTATTATTTAACATTTGAAAGAGAAGTGGGACTTAAGCTCCGAGATCCCAATAATTCTATCCCATTTTTTATACTTGATAAAAATAAAATATTAGAACAAGAAATTAAGAAATCTTATAAATTAGATTTTAAGAGAGAAATATTTATTACCCTTATAAATCAAACAAGCAAGGTAGAAAAGAAATTTGGTTTACTCAAATTTCTCAAAATTGCAAAATATAGTTTTAAAAACAATTTGGTAGATAAGGTAATATTTTTGATAAATCCAAATGAAGAATCCCCAGAAGTTTGGATTAAATTTCTTAAAGAGATTAAAAAATATTCTGATAAAATAATATTGTATCCATATGAATCAGACAATTTCATTGAATTGGCTTATATTTTATGTAGATCAAAATTAGTGATGGGTAATGACACGGGTTTCTCCCATCTGGCAAGTATGTGCAAACCAGATATAAATCAAGGAAATCCACCAGTTTATATTATTTATTCAAAACATGATTACACTAAATGGACAACGGGATATTCCACTCCAATTTCTACAAAACTTGCTGATTATCTTGCAAAAAATAATATGTCAGTTCGCAGAGAAAAAATAAATCAAGAAATTTGGGGAGAGGAGGCCTTTGCGTATTCTATCCCCATAAAAAAAGTTCTTAGAGAAACTAAATTATTAATAAAATAAAATTGAAAAAACTAACAATCCTCATTCCTGCATATAACGAGGAAAAGGCCATTTGCAAATGTTTAGAAAGTATAATCAAACAAAATGATTTACAGGATGTAAATATTACAATTTCAGTTATAGCCAATCATTGTAATGATGATACTGTTGATGTTGTTCAGAGATATATAAATAGCAAAAATCTGAAAAGTATCGACATATACAATATTCAGGAAAGGGGGAAATCAAAAGCTTTAAACTATGGATTAAAGAATATCAAGACTGACTATTTCGCAGTGATGGATGCAGATTGTGTTCTAGAAGAGAATTGTGTGAGAAAGATAGTTGCAGAATTTGAAAATAATAAGAAACTAAAAATTGTGGGGGCTTTAGATAAACCTTTGTTTAAAGAAACAAAATCTTTACTATATGAATATCAAGTGACTCAGCAAATCTACAGAGAAGAAAGGGGAAGAGTTTTACCTGTTGGGCGTTTTTATATGTTCGAAGGCAATTTAATTGAGGAGTTTCCAGAATTTCTGCATTCTGAAGATACTTGGTTAGATTTACACATTGCTTCTGCTTATGGATGGAATGCGGTCAAAGTCCTTATGGAGGCAATTGTTTATTTTACGCCTGCTCAGAATTGGATAGACTTTATAAAACAAGAGTCACGTTTTGAATGTGGACTTCCACAGATTATTAATCATTTTCCCAAACTTCTTCAAGTTTGGGAAAACAGACGAAGAAGCTCTCAGGTAGAATATTCTAAAAAGAAAGTTTTTGAAAGAATTACACAAAGACTTCAGAATATGAATATCAATGAATCACGAATAACAGAGTTTGATAGTATTATTGCGGATATCATAGAAGACAATTCAAAAATAATGCGATATGATTTAATATCCAAAGATGGAATTTGGGAGCCAATAAATTCAACAAAGGGATAAAAATGAAAAAAGATGACTTAATAACATTACATAGCAAATATTCTAATGGAAAGTATAAAAATGAATGGGTTGATATTGTATGGACGCATTCTCAAATTGTGTTATTGATTGCTTTAAAAATAGTTAAAAATTTAGAAAAAAAAGAAATTAATGTAGATAAAACTTTGTTGGAGGAAGGCATTCTTTTGCATGATATTGGCGTGTATAGCTGTTATGATGAAGAGTTAAACCCCGACCATTCTGCTCCCCAATATATACAACACGGGCTATTAGGTTATGAAATATTGAAAAATGAAGGATTTGATGAAAGCATTTCAAGATTTGCAAAATCTCATACAGGTACTGGGCTTACAAAAGAAGATATTGTGAAAGGGTCCCTTCCGTTACCCAAAGAAGATATGATTCCAATAACATTAGAGGAGGAAATTCTTTGCTATGCAGATAAATTTCATACAAAATACCCTGCCTTTTCAAGTTTTGAAGAACAAAAATTGCAATTGGCGAAATATTCTGAAAGAAATGAATATATGATGGAAAATTTTTGTAAGAAGTTTGGAATACCGGATACAACAGATATTCAGAAAAAATATAATCCTTGGAATCAAAAAATAGATAAGTTTTTATCTAATATATAGATTGAAAGATACCGAATCTCTTTACATTTCCCGCCAAGATGTTGCAACTAATTCTATATATGGTGAGGAAAATGAGATAGAACCTAATGAAGCAGTTCATATAACATCCAACGTTCTTGGTGAATTGTCTATTATTCGTAAAAAGACACCTTATGTTGATAATGTCTCTGATCTTATGATTTTGCCCATTGAAAAAGATTATTCTCAAATTACAGAAATGAATGCAATTGAAGGAGGAGAGCTGTTAGCAATATGCTCAGATATTTTAGATTTATCAGCCACAGAGATAAATGGAAGAAAATTCATATCAATAAATCAGCAAATTGAATGTAGCAAAATACCTAATAAATTTGGTGAGGACGGCACAGAGCTTAAAGTTCAAACTATAAATAAATTACATCCCCACGTGTTTGTATTACCTAATAATTTAAAGCGAACATGGCATATTAATGAACTTAAAGATGAGGATTACCATGATTTTTACGATGAATTCTCATTAAGTGTTTCTGAGTATATATATCAAAACTCACAGGAAGGATTCTTTAATACTGGAGCTGAGGATATCAAACTAAGTTTTCAAAGTGAAGATTATCCCTTAGGCATAATTATAAATATTCCAAAACCTAAAGAAACGGTAGATTGGGGAAATATTTTTCAAATAATGTCAACCTTTCAATCAAAATTTATTAAAAAGTACTATGAATTTTATGAGATACTTTTTAATAATAAAGGAGAATTAAGAAGCCAACAAGAAAGATATAAATTGATCTCTCCAAGTTTAGAAAGTAGCAATTTAAGTGAGCAAAGTAAAAGAAGTATGCTAAAAATGCTAGTTGTATCAAGGGAATCTAGCTTGGAAGAAAGAAAATATCTCAGATTTGTACAAGGACCAGCGCTCACGTGGTTGATTGAGCTAAAGGAGGATGCAACTATTATAAATCCAGCTTTCCGTTTTGTATCAAGGGGGAATGCTATGGAATCTTTAGGGATATGGGTGGATCAAGACTACGGTAGACAAGATACTCATCAAACGAAGCAATTGATGTTTTATAACCAATTAATAAATAACTTGTCAAAATATCATGCACGAAAAGGTACTATATATAAATTTATTCAAAATCCTAGTGAATGAGAATAAGATAATTGGAGATTTCTTGTCTAGTAACGCGTTACAGAAAAAGGTACTTAAAAAAGTATTGGATCTAGGTATCGACTTTATTAATGGAAAAACACGTAATAATAGAGTAATCCACTATAAAAGTATTAAAGAATTACAACAAATTGTTTCAAAATTTGATGATTACAATTCATCTTACAGTACAGAAGAATCATTTGAGTTACTTAAAGAGATTGGGAAATATTCTATTTCACAATCAGATTTAGGATATATTGCATTTCCAGATTCAGGAAACGCTCTTCCTGCAATGATGGCTGAAATATACTCAAAGTTTTTAAATCAGAATTTGTCTGGAGTCGATAGAAGTGCTCCGATTGCCACTTTTATTGAGATTCAATTAATTGAATGGCTTAGAGGATTGGTAGGATATGAAAGTAAACGCTTTGAAGATATAAAATCTTTAGCAGAAGTATCTGGAATGTGTACCACAGGAGGGCATATGTCAAATCATATTGCTATAATGGGTGCTCTGAATGAAAAATTTCCAGAAATAAAAAGAATCGGGCTAACTAAACTTGGTAAAACACCAAAAATTATATTGGCAGATGCCATTTCTCATTATTCGTTTTCCTCTGCAATGCATCATCTAGGCCTAGGGCAAAAGAACATTTTAGTAGCGAAAACAAAGGATGATTTTACAACAGATTTTGATGATGTTGAAAAATTAATTAAAAAATATAACAAGAGGGATGAAATTTTTATGATTGTTGCTGTTGCAGGGAATTCAAGAACAAGTTCTATTGATAATCTAGAAAAATTCGCAGAGATATCATGCAAATATAAAATATGGTTGCATGTAGATGCTTGTCACGGAGGAAGCTTACTTTTTTCAAAAAGGCTGAAAGAAAAATATTTAAAAGGTATTGAAAAAGCGGATTCAATTTCCATTGATCCACATAAAGGTATGTTTGTAACTTATCCATCTAGCTACGTCCTTTTTAAGGAAAGGGATATTCTAGTCCATTTTACTAGATATGAAGAAAAAGTTAGGAATGGTTCTTCATGGGATTTAGGTTATATAACTCCTTTCTATGGCTCTCGAGGTTTTGAATCACTAAAGCTCTGGTTTTTAATAAAAACGTTTGGGAAGAGTTATTTAGAAGAAATTGTTGAAAAAAGAGAAAGAGACGCAAAATTTATTGCTAAAAAGATATCTGAGACTAATAAATTTGTTTTACTGAATGATATGGAGTTGTACAGATTAGCTTTTGTTTTTATCCCAAGGCAGGTAAAGAATTTATTACAACATGAAAATTTGGATGAAAGTAAAAAAAAATCTGTGAAGGATTGTATTGATTATTTCTCCCATCGGTTAAACCAAGATTTGTATGAAGATGGAAGACTTATACTTGATGAATTTAAATTATCTGATTTAGCCAATAGGGTAGGATTAGACTTAGGAATGGAAAAATATTGCGTTATGAGTATAAGCATAGGCAATCCGTTGCTTACAGAAGAAGTATTAAGAAAAAATGTTAAATACCTAAGTAATAGAGCTAAGTTATATGAAAAAAAATATTTTATGGAAATCACTAAGATTATTAGTGGAAAAGAATATATTAAAAAGAAGGAAAACATACACTATGGACCAGCTGGTTGGACTTAATAAAAATATATTATCTAAAGTATATGAAGCTTGGTATCGAGAGCTTTTTAGATTAAAAAATATTCCATTCCCAAAAAACCTTGAGATACATCCTCACAATGTTTTAAGGCCTGATACGTATCTTAACTCCGATAAAATAGTGAAAAAGATACCTATATCTTTTGTTTATGAAGCTCCAAGTTTTATAGAAACTAATATCATATATACTAATTCTTCAAAACTTAAATGTTTAAAGTGCCGAGCTAGTACTTTTGATAGCTTCTTTGCAAGTTTACCACCTATATCAAATGGGAATATGTACTTGGAAATTGGCAATAGCCCTAAGTTATTTCTTTCAAATAATGAGGATTTCGTAATTGTTAAGGTCAAGAATTTAGAAGAATATGTGAAAAATTATTTCTTGTTAAAATCAATTATTGAAGAAAGTGGCATTACTAATTTATCAGTTATTCCTGAAATTGGTTTTGTGAAATCAAAGAATGATAATTATTTCATTTCATGGTTTAAAGGAAACGATTATGAGATTGAAATTTTATTGAATAAAAAAGATTATCTAAAAAAAAATCTTGAGAAAGCTAGTAAAAAAGCAAATCAATTATTTATAGAAAACGGTTTATTTATAAGAAATCTTGCCCCAAGAAACCTAATATACTCAAAAAATAAAACGTTCATAATTGACTACGATAATATATACGAATTGCAAGTTCAAAATTATCAAAAGATATGGGAGCTGCAAATAACAAGACGTGTTTGGTTTGGAGATATATTTGAACCAAATTTAATTAATAAATTATTTCAGAAACTAGATTTTAAGATTGAACTGAGTAAGGTCGTAAAGGCAGATTATTTTGAAGAGAAATTCTTTTGTAAAAAACAAATTACGCTCAAGGAAAGGAAAACTCTCTTCAAATTGACGGCTATGTTAGAAAGAAAGTCTAACTATTGTGGCATCAATATATTTGGGCATCAACTCGGTCGATTCATATCGGATTTTTGGGAAGAAACATCCGAAGTATCACTCTTAAAATATTTATCCAATCATACTAATAATCTTGAAAAAATTCGGTTGATACTGTTTATTGCCTCAAGAATCGATCAAGAATTACTGTTTTATCAAAATTACGAGGAACATTTAGATAAAACAATAGTAAGTGAACAAATACTCAAAAAAATAATCTCTATGGGAACAGATTTGAATTTTGCAAAAGTAATAAAGAAATATAAGTTGACTAATACGTTTGAGGAGAAATATAAGTTATTCAAAGAATTGTTGTAATTCCATCTCAAAGGTATTTTTAAGAAGGAATATATGTAATATATATTACCTATAATAGGGGTTGTACTAACGATATGGGTATAAATACTAATGATTTATATCTATATTTATTAGTAATATAGTGATTTTGTATGGATATTTATCATGATATGTAATATATTCATGATTTCCGATTGTATCGGTGAGGCGGTCGAGAAGGGGGCTGGTTTATATGTCATAAAGACAATATATGGTGCTCCAGCATCCCCTTCCTTTGGCCTATTTCTTGTTTTCATGTCAATTGTTTGCTGGGTAGCAAACTTCAGAATGGAGAGGGCCGCATGAGCCTCCAAGAGCATCATGAACTGTACCATCTGAACACTGGAAAAAATTGTGAACACAATCTACAACGCAACAAACGTAGTTTGTTCCATTTTCTGTGAATGTTCTTGAAATTTTTCCACAATACCGCTGATTTGGGAGCTCATTACCGCTTTTCCATGTGCATCTATATCCCAAAGGATCTATAGTTGCGATTGGAATCACATGTTCAGCTTCGCCGCAGTCAGCTGTCGCCGTTGGTAATAATGATGCAATATCTGGTATGATTGGAATCTCCATGACAACTTCACTCGTCACAGTTGGTATCGAGGCGGAAACCGTCTCAATGGGACCGTCGAGCTGGATTGTCAAAACAAGTATCCCAAATAGGAATGTACTTGCTAATAGCATACCCATTATCATTTTACCGTATGAAAATGACTTTTTCATTTTTTTTCTCCTTCTGGTTTTTATCAACCTCAAAATCATTAACTTAAGAGTTAAAAACTTGGAGGTTGATATAGACACAGAATGAAGATTTATAGAAATAGGTCTTTTAAAGAGCAGTATAAGTTATTTCTAACCTATAGTATATTATACCACACTCTCTATTTAGTATACAATAATCCCTAAATTAAATCCTTAAGGATATATTCCTAATAGAATTATATGGGTACTGTATTTCTTTTAATAATTTGGTATATACTAAATATATCTAATCTGCCTAAATAGAATACTATGCAAGTAGTTATGTCTAAAAAGAAGAAATATATAATACTCCTGTTAGGAATACTTGTACTTTCTGCTGTTACTGCTGGGATATATGTGTTTGTCAATCCAAGAACAAATGACTCCACCTCGTATACAGTAGATAAATATTCTGATGTAACTAATTGGTGTGATACAAGTTTAAAGGATGGGAAGCTATCAGTAAATTGTAAAGCATTGTTGATCAATATTGATGTAAACAGTTGCTTTGAGGTACAGGTGATAACTAAGGATAAAGAATTAAAGGAATTAACTGTATGTGAGAGTGGAGATACCCTTACATATACTAATGAGGTCTTAGGATACAAAAAGTTAATGCCAGTTGATATGGTATTTACATATTCTAAGGAGGGGATATTAGGGGAGTACTCATTTAAGAATGTTTTGTTTGATGAGGTAGATGAGGAATATATACAAGGAATAGTTAATGAAGATATTGCTAATTTAGTAACCATCGATCCAAGTACCACTACAATTGAAAATAGTGTTGACTTTTGTCCTAGACCGGAATCGTTGCCTAGTTATGTGACAGATGAAAATCGAACTACGTATACCGGATATTTTAACAAAAATATTCTTACTCCCCAGCAGTACAATAATAAAGAGTTATATAACCTGGATGATAGTGTAATACGTGTATTTTGGGGTTGTGCATCAAGGATTAATTTAGGATATTCAGTTCAATGTAATAAATTAGATTTTGTAAATTTTAAAAATGTCTATTTATTTAATTCCACACCACAAATGCCGGTGTGGGCTTCTCCCATTACAGAAGAAGATACAATGAAACTAAAACAGATCTCCTATATGTACGATGATACTAAGTATTTGATGTATTCATATCTTCCGTATGCTTCCCCTGAGAGTACAAACACTAACTCTATAACGATACAAAATGTCTTTGAAAACTTTATGCAAGAATTAAACACAAGCGGAAATGTTAATGATCAGGTATTTTGTAGCATGTATTCTTTATTAGGAGAAACTAAAGATTTAAATAATTCAATATCTACTTACAGAAGTAAAATGAAAGAAATATTAAATAATAATATTTCTCAAATACATTCAATTGATTGTTATAGCATAGTTGAAGATTCCGACAATGTTAGCAATTTAGGGGTATATTTAAAAGGATTCTATTTATCCAAGGATTCAAATTTGAGTATATATAATAGATGTTCTAATTTACAAGAATTTATAAAATGAAGAAAATAATGATTTTAATCGCTATTGTTATTGCGGGGATTTCTATCTTAACCCAGAAAAAATCTGCCTATGCCTATGTCTGCCCAGTTGGATATTATTGCGTATCCAGTGGAAGTGTAAGAATTTGGGTATATCTTAAAACTTTGAATTCATGCGGTGCCAAATTCTTTGATTCTCCTTGCTCAGGTACTGACAATGATTGCCATGGCATAGCATCATATACAGGATATAGTTCGATGTCTGATTGTTTAGCAGGTATAAATGAGCATGAAATTACCGCAGGATGTTGTAACAAAGCTACATGTACTTCAACCTGTGTAAGTAACTGCTCTCCTGGTGCTTGCCTAGCTGGTTATACAAAAGACAAAAATCTTACAGGAATACTTTGTAGAACCCAATATACTTCATCAGTAAGTTGCTCCAATTCTGGTTCTAGCTGCCCACCATCCGCAGGATGTGGGAGCAACACAGATACATGTTATCTCCTTGAAACCAACACCACCTTCATCCAATCCAACGGTTCTACCTCAGGCCCTACCTCTGTTAGTATGATTGTTGATGGAAAAACATACAGCCTTTCAACTGATCCAGCCAATCCTACGCACATTGCACTTCCTGCAAAAGGATCTTCCAATGTCCAATTAACTGCACCTACCTTCACTGCGCCCACAACCTCAAGAGGAGCTAACTACTACTATCAAGCAAACAACTATGGAAATGATAATGAATGGAAAACATGGACCTCATGCAATGCAGACGAAGATTTCTGTACTACAATGCCAAATGCAAACAACACTCAAGCCTTTGACCCTACAACCCTAACTGTAAATCAAGTACTTAAGGAAGGGGCTCTAGGAGAAATATCTGCCATGTATGCTACTACTGACAAATGTGCTGACACATACAAATATTCTCTACCTACAAAAGGATACTACGTAGTTGACTACATCCCTGACCCACCAGATCCATGTCCTCCAGGAGACCCAACATGTACATGGATACCTGAAATAGGCACAAATATTACAACACGAGGATGTACTTCTCTAACATATTCAGGAACCGAAATTAACAATGAATTACATATTAATGCAGGCGTAACAGACACTGATAGTTTGGACGAAATCCAAGCCCTCACACTCTGGTTTAGTAAAGATACAAATGTCCCAACTGTTGGAACCATATCAGCCTCATACTCTGGAAGTGTAAATACAGACCTAGGAATAATGATTAAAAAAAATGGAAGCGATTGGAACAATCCAAACATATATACCACCAACTCTGACCTTACATGGGGATTAATATCTCTTACTGATGGAGTGGGATATATCAATGTTGCAGCAACAAACATAATTGAAATATCAGATATATCTGTAACTCAAGATACCAACGTCATATTCGATTACAAGATAAGATTCATAAATAACGATTCAAACCTCTCAGGAATGTACAACATCTACGGAGGATCCCTAGACACATTCATGATCAATGGAAACATCTTAGACCAAAGTTACTTCTACAAATTCTTTAATTGGGGAATAGACCTAGTAAACCCTACCGTTGAAGAAATTACTCAGCAAATCGTAGACCCACAAAACACATACATAACTTGGAGTAATAACGACGATACTAGTGGAATAGATAGGACGGTCATTAATGCATACAGATTAGGAGGAGTTTCTACTGACCCACAAGGGGTCAAATTGTACCTACCTAGTGCTTACACAACTCTACTTAATGCAATTACTCTTGACCCAAACACTGAAATACCCTCAGACAATGAAATTGGTCTCTACAATGATACTAACGCTTGGAAGTTTAACAATAATACGGGAGAAACTGATTTAGTAAATGTTGGAGATAATGAGAGTGGAAAAATTGCTCTGTACATAACGGCATATGACAAAGCTTGTAATACCAACGGTACTACTGATGAAATAGATCTAAACCCATGGTTTGCTACAAGAGGGGCAACGGTATACTCCCAAGGAAACATATCTTCTACTGCTAAAGATGTCGCTGGGCTTTCTTACCTAGATGACGTCTTTAATTCTAAGACAGGAATGAACTCAGATAGAATTGATTTAGGTACAGAACTACTCTCTACTAGAAATACCTCAATCTCTAACCTTCTACATATCAATAATGGAGCTGTATTAGCTACTAATATAGAAGATTCGAATAACACAAAAGGTCTGTGGTATACCAAACTGTTTAACAAGC
>Ga0209319_1001965_pt1 | contig 14313 bp, 14 predicted proteins | sample RifGroE2_FD_184000 | JGI IMG/M metagenome (GOLD analysis project Ga0209319, IMG submission 184000) | Groundwater microbial communities from Rifle, Colorado - Groundwater E2 (SPAdes) (version 2) | ecosystem: Environmental > Aquatic > Deep subsurface > Groundwater | place: Rifle, Colorado, United...
GTCGAACCTAATCATGTTCAAATCGCTGCATCTGAAACTTTTTAATTATTCTCAATCTGGCCGGTTTATTTTGAATCGGCCAGATTATTCAGCAACATTAAGCCGGATTATTCTGAGAAATAACAGGAGCCACTCATATCTCCTATGTGTGGCGTTTCGAATCCATCATATCGTTCAAAATGTTTTGAACAAATTATTGTGCCGTCAAAATTCCAATTGGCATGTTGGTATTGTATTGTTAATCCTTTTACATATCGACTGCATCCGCTAATTATAAATAATAAGGATAGAAGAATGAATAATAATGGTCTTTTTTTCCCAAACATTAGAAAGTGACCTTTGTTTTTATTTGAAAGGTTGCTGGATTCCCATATATAGCTGGTACTAATTGGCAAAAATTAGGTTTCCCCCTAATAATTGATCCTATTGAAAGCAGTAAATCATAAGACAAGAATAACTTAAAGTTTTCTATAATATTTATGTTAATTCCTAGTTCTACTGGTATGCCTATCACTAACCCATTCCCTTTGGGATAGTAATTGTTGATTTCTCCATCATCAGTGTAATATGCAATGGTTGCACCAAAACCTAGATATGGATTTATATAAGTTTTTGCTAAAAATGATCTGTTTATTATGTATAGCCCGAATAAACTTCCTTTAGGGAAGGAGCAAGGAAAGGTTTTATCAATACTTTCGTATATTGTGTTGTTTGCGTAGAATATTCCTATTCCAAGTGTTTGCGATGATTCTTTGTCGGAGTTTATATCTACATCTAAACTAAGCTTATTTGGTTGTGATTTCAAGTTCGTAGAAAAAGTTGCATTAGTTATCGCAAATACATTGTTGTAACTAAATATTATTTGAATACAGATAATAATGATAAGCTGATATCTATTTTTTTTCATATAGGTGCTTATATTATGCATCGTTTAGTTGTATATGCCAAGTTGAAATGTTTTTTCAATCATTGAGATCGTTAATGTTTTTTCAGGCTGGCAGGGTATGAAAAGAAAGCGTATGGAGCCTAATGGATGAAAGGGCCATGAGACCAATTAGTCATTCGGGTTGGAAGTGACTTTGGGGTGCAAGGAGGTAACGAGATGCATCAAGTGCCAGAGGAGCGATTATGTAAGCCGTAACGAATAGTGAACCCTTATTAGCCTCGTTAGAAAACGGTAGTGGCCAATCTATCCTGTCGGACGAAGCCTGAAATCATAGTGGAAGAAATGACAGAGAGCACATTATGAACTACCCGGGGTGTAACGGGATGGCGTGCATAAGAAGGTGACATACGAACTTTTGAGATCTGATTGATAGCTGGAGCCACAGGACGTGGCGGATAGCTCTTACTTATTATTTGTTTCGGCATCAATTAATGGCTTCATCCAATTATATAAATCTGAAAAGTTATCGGTTTGTGGTATTGGATTTGTATCAACGAATTGTGCTTCGCAATACTGAGCCCAGTAAGCTTCTCCAGTTCTACGGGGATGGTTTGCAATCCATGAATCATAAAAACTCTTATGGGTTTCGTAATGATGAGTATGGATAAAATTTCCCCATGTCTTTCTCAGTTCTTTATCGTCTTTGATGTCTACAATTTCGAATTGCTCCATATCTCGATTTTGAACATTACCCCAGGCGGATTTCATCAAGTTATAAGCTGCTATGTCTGTCCTAGGAGCACTATAACCAAAAATAGTTACCATGAAGGCGTTTTTTAAATAATTTTGTAGGATTTTCCATTGGCTATGAATAAAGGGGTCGGCAGTATAATTCTTATTCTTCACTGGATAGAGAAGACGAGAGGGAGTAAAATTATTTCCACATTTACTACATTTACTTCTAACGTATCCCATAGTTTTATCTTTTAAACAATAACCTACGACCGAGTTGCCATGTAAATATAATATTTGCGGTAGTTTTGCTTTTTCGTGATTTCTCCAGCACGCATAATACAAAAAAGGGTCCCAATTAAATGTGGCAATTAAATCCTTTTCTCTCAGGGATAGGACTAGATGGTCATATACTGTAGGATAGTTGGGGAGTTCCAGGTTAGAAAAGTACGAATGTATTTTTGTTTCGATAACCTCAATTAGCTTAGAATAGCGTTCATTTCCATATATATCACTGAAAATATTCTCAAAGTTTAACTTCGTGTTGATTTCATGTGTTTCAAGTTCTTTTTGGATACCAAGAACTGTTACTAAATCATTCATTAGGGGAATCCGTTTATTGCTTTTTTCTCCTTTAGGAAAAGCTGCAAGGCTTGCTCCTGCTCCCAGTATAACAAGATGGGGTTTTCCCATCATAAGAGTTGCAATTTCTTCTTCTTTAGTAAATTCATGAGTGTCAATCATAAAAATCCCTTTTTATAGGTTTATTTATGTTCAATATTTATGTTTTCTTCCCATTCAAATATTACATCTGGATATACTTCTTTGATGTCTATTTCTCTATCAATATCAAAGAAATTATGAGGAATGTTTTTAATTAGTTTGTAGTCTTTTATTAATCCCTCTTTTTTCCATCTATTGCCAATTGAGGATATAGAATTAATGAATAAAAGGGCTTGTTCATGTGTTGATAACTGAGCTCTTAATATTTTTACGTAATCGTACTTAGGGATATCTATTTTTTGTTCATGAACGTAAGTAACTGTTTGATATAAATGTCGAAAGTAATGACCTAGTCTTGATTGATGACCTTCAAATATCTTGAAATCAAGTAATTCCTCTTCTTTTTTCATGTCTTTAATGTGTTTATCCTCAATAGCCTTTATTAAAGAATTTACGATATCGTCAGGGTAATGTGCTAAAGCATTTCTGAGCACTCTTGTTGAATTTGGGCCTACACCAAAGAATAGCGATAGATACGTTATGTCTATTTTTTGTTCTTTTGACAATTTAGCATTTTTATTTGTACAAATTTCGTTGGTTATCTTTAGTAACGCTCTGAACTCTCTCAATAGAAGGACAAATACTTTTCTTCCAGAAGCCTTTGCTAGTCCAATTTCGGATACATTATCTCTATGCAGCTTTAACATATCAAAAAACTGACTTTTAAATTCTTCTTTTGTAAATACTTCCTTTTGTGCTTTTAATGTTCGAAACAATAAAACGACACTTATTAAGGCAAAAGTTGTACCAAGATATCCACCAATAAAATCACCAAATAATCCTGCCTTTGCTGCTTCTATTGTTTCTCCTCTATAGGTTGGGAAAAGTAAAAATAAATGTATAGCTGTAAAGCCAAGAATAATAATACTTAATTCTATTGAATATTTATTTATCCAGTTTTTTATATTTTTCATGAGGTATCTCTCTTAGTCCGCACAGGACGTGCGGGCGCCTGCGCAGGTAATAATTATTCATAGTAGCACTAAAACTTGACGATATCAATATATTCGGATAGAAGTGGTACTGGCGTACTTATGTTACATAAACTCTGTGGCATATCTGACGCGAAGAGCCGGGATGCCTGTTGGGCCGGCGATTGAAGTGTCTCATCGTTGACAAGGTTGTCAACGACAAGGAGCGTATTTGTCGAAGCAATCAAGCCTAAATCTGTCCCAATCCGCTAAACAACTAGAAATTCATTACAAACAAAAGCGACGCAGCCCTACTGGGTGAGCTTGCAGATATGCCAGTGTTGTACGACCGAATCCGATGATGTCTGCGAAGTAATATGCTATCATTTTGAAGCATATTAACGAAGCAGAAACAGCATCGAGATGAGGCAAGGCGCACGGAGTGTATTGTCGTAAGACCGCCGCAGGTGTGCCTGGCATGAACAATAGCTAGTCGGTGGAAGTCCGATCACAACCCCGAAAGGAGGGAAAGTGTAGGCAAGAGCAAGGATGTCCGAAGAAACTCCGAGCTAGCGTGAACCGAGAGGAGAGCGGAATGATCAGAGCCAATGAGGAATCTGAAAGAAGCTGGAGCTAAATCTGCTGCTTAAACGGAAGTGAATCTTCGTAAGGCAGAACAGGAGGGCAAGATGCCCTGCAACATCAAAACCCGATATCCTTTACGTAATCCTGTTTTGTATTGAAGATAAGCGAGTAGAGAAAGTTATTGTTCTTACCCAGGGAAGACCCGTTGGCGCTGAAGACGATGTAACTACGACAAAGATCTTCTAAGCAGATCAGCGATGAGCTGTTAAAGGCCAAGGGGTTTCGGATTCAGCCATAGTAGTCGTAAAGCAGTCGACCTGAGAAGACATGGTGACAGGTCTGAGGATAAAATCGACTGAAAGGGACAGGAGGTCAAAGGCAAAGGGCTGAACATGATAGAAGTAGACCGAATCACATTAAGAACCGCTGATTTGAGGTTAGAACCTGAGGGAACATTGCCGTAGATAATGAAGAGATCAGGAAAGAATCAAAGAAAGATCAGTGCAAAGAAAGAAGTGAAATGAGAATAAACGGTCAGATGCGATTAGAGTTTCATCCAAGACTCTTCGAAGAGATACTAGAAGTGAGTAGCCTGAGAGCGGCATACACTGCAGTAAGAAAGAACAAAGGCGCAGCCGGGATAGACGGAATAAATGTCGAAGAATATGGGGTAAAACTGGACGAAGAGCTAAGCCGACTCAAACAAGAGGTTGAGAGCTGGACTTACAAACCTAAGGCAGTCCGCAGAGTGGAAATACCAAAACCGGACGGGAAGGGTGTCCGGTTGCTGGGAATCCCATGCGTACGAGATAGAGTAATACAGATGTCGATCAAGCTAGTGCTGGAACCGATAATCGATCCGACATTTTCCGATAATAGCTATGGATTCCGCCCCGGAAGAGATCAGAAACAGGCAGTAGGAAGAGCAAAAGAAATAGTAGTGAGCGGGAAAGAGTACGTAGTCGATATAGATTTATGTAAGTTTTTCGATAGGGTGAATCATGATAGATTGATAAGCCGCCTGAAGAAATATGTGGAAGATAGCAGAGTGCTTCGGCTTATAGGACTCATACTAAGAAGCGGAGTAATGGTAGATGGGGTAGTGATAGGAACGAATGAAGGAACGACGCAAGGTAGCCCATTGAGCCCATTACTGAGCAATGTTGTGCTGGATGAACTGGACAAAGAATTAGAGCAAAGAGGTCTGGTTTTCTGTCGATATGCCGATGACTGTAATGTTTTTTTAAGGAGTCAGTTATCAGCAGAACGAGTGATGAGGTCGGTAAGTAAATTTATTGAAAAGAGGCTGAAGCTGAAAGTAAATGAAGAGAAGAGTAAGGTGGCGAGATCAGAGTTTGTGAAGTTTCTGGGGATGACAATAATAGCAGGAACGATAGCAATATCGAATGTGTCGATGGCAAGAGCCATGGATAAAGTAGGAATGCTAACTCTCCGGAACACAAATAAACCCATAGAAAAAGCGATGGAAGAAATCAACCGGTGGTATGTAGGATGGGCTGATGAGCGACAATTAGAAATACCGGTCAACGACAATTAGAATTCCCGGCATAAATTGATGTGGTTTAATGATCCAAGCACAGATAGAAGGAGGTTTGGATCGTGATAACCGACCAACAATATAGGAGGCTAAGGGAATTGATACAAAAAGAAAACACATTACAACAAGCAGCTGATAAAGCTGCTATGGATGAAAAAACAGCAAGGAAATATCTAAGAGTAGGGAAAGCCCCAAGCCAGTGCAGAGTTGAACATGCTTGGCGAACAAGAAAAGATCCATTCGAAGAGACCTGGGAAACCATCCGTCCTATGCTGGAACTAAATCCCGGATTAGAAGCAAAAACAATATTTGAAGCATTACAACGAGAACAGCCAGGGACATACGAAGAAGGTCAACTCCGGACGTTACAAAGACGAATGAAAGTATGGCGTGCAACTGAAGGACCTGGGCAGGAAGTTATGTTTGCCCAGATTCATTATCCAGGTCAAATCAGCGCATCTGATTTTACCGAGATGAGTTCAATGGGAATCACCATAGCAAAAACCACATTCAAACATCTGATCTATCACTTTGTGCTGACTTATTCCAACTGGGAAACTGGCACTATTTGTTTTTCAGAAAGTTATGAGAGTTTAAGTGAAGGATTGCAAAATGCTTTTTGGGAATTGGGCTTTGTTCCTGCACGACACCGAACAGATTGCTTAACAGCAGCTGTAAACCAAGCCTGTAATCCTGAAGTTTTCACTCGTCATTACGCAGCTTTGCTAAATCATTATGGTGTTAAGGGAGAAAAGATTCAACCTGGCGAACCACATGAGAACGGAGATTCAGAGCAAAGTCATCACCGCTTCAAAAAAGCTGTTGAGCAATCATTGATGCTCCGGGGCAGCCGGAATTTTGAAAACAGATCTGAATATGAGGAATTTATAAAAAAGATATTCAGGCAGAAAAATGCAGGTCGACACCGCAAGGTGCAAGAGGAACTATCTTGCATGAGAATACTGCCAGCCACGAGGCTTGATGACTGTAAACGCGAAAAAATGAAAGTTGGGCCAAGCAGTACCATCAATGTTAAACACAATACATATTCAGTAAATAGTCGACTCATCGGAGAACAAATAGAGGTGAGAATATATGCTGATCACCTGGAAATTTGGTACGGACAAAACAAACAGGAAACAATACCAAGACTCCGCGGTGAATCAAAACATCGAATTAACTACCGGCATATTATTAGCTGGCTGGTGAGAAAACCGGGCGCGTTTGAAAATTATCGCTACCGAGATGACCTTTTTCCCAGCAGTTATTTCAGGATAGCTTACGATAGTTTGAAAGAAAAACACTGCCAACAAGTTGCCAGTAAAGAATATCTCCGAATTTTGTATCTAGCTGCGACAGAAAGTGAAACAAAAGTAGAATGCGTACTTAAAGATTTGTTTTCTGAAAGAAAGGAGATCAATGCAGTAACGGTAGAATCTCTGATTAAAACCAAAGATATTCGACCTACGATTCCGGATATTCAGATTAAGGCTATAGATTTGAGTATCTACAATGCCTTGTGCGAAGTACGGGAGGAGGTGTACTCATATGCATGAACCAGCAATCAATAATAATCTTGATTTATATTTACGAGAACTACATTTGCCGGCTATCCGGGAATGTTATGAAGAAACAGCGAGAAAATCCCAACAGGAATCACTCAGTTATGAACAATATTTACTGGAACTGGCAGAGCTGGAGTGCATGAAACGCCGTAACAACCGAGTTGAACGATTGCTTAGAGAATCGAGGCTTCCTTTAGAGAAACGAATTGATAGTTTTGATTTTCAGCGATTACCTCAAAAGCTAGTTCCTCTAATTAAATCTTTACTTGAGGGCACTTTCCTTGGTCGAAAGGAAAATGTCTTGATCTTCGGTAACCCTGGTAGCGGCAAAACTCATTTACTCTGCGCAATTGGACAAGAACTCATTCATCGGGGAAATAAGGTATATTTTACAACTTGTAGTTTGCTGGTCCAAGATTTACTTCGAGCGAAAAAAGAACTTCAATTATCACGGTTCCTAAAAAAATTATCCGGTTATGATGCATTAATAATTGATGATCTTGGATATGTTCAGCAAAGCAGAGAAGAAATGGAAGTGCTGTTCACATTGCTTGCAGAACGATATGAAAGAGGAAGCGTGTTGCTCACCAGCAACCTTCCGTTCTCAAAATGGGATGTCATTTTTAAAGACCCGATGGTTACTGCCGCAGCCATTGATCGGCTTGTTCATCATAGTGTCATTCTGGAACTCAATATTGACAGCTATAGAATGGAGCAAGCTAAGAAAAACAAAAAAACGGATTTTCAAGGTGGTGATGTTAATCAAGATAGTCAGAAATAAATACGGCATACTAAAGGCTTGTATTTAGCCTTTATATTTTTTTCTCAAAAACGGGAAAAATAATTGTCGTTGGACAGGAATCATAGTTGACGTTAATCAATGGGCTAATTATTATGGAATGACGCAATACCCAATGCAGTTACGTAAAATAGAGGCACACTTGAGGAGAAGATTGAGAGCACGAATAATCGTGCAACAAAAGAGGAAAATTAATCTAGTACACAAGTTGGAGAAGATGGGTATAAACAGAAGTGACGGTCGCAGAGCAGTATACCGTAACCGAGGGACATGGGCTATGTCACGAATAAGCGTAGTCGAGAAGGCATTTTCGGTAAGATGGTTCGTAGAAGCAGTAGGGCAAAAAAATCGTGTCTGATAAGAAAGAAGTGCATTGGTTTGGGATAAACAAATACATAAAACTGTCATGAAGAGCCGTGTACGGAACCGTACGCACGGTTCTGTGAGAGGACGGGGCTCATGCCCCTCCTACTCGACCGTTATGCCACCGGACTTGAGGTTAACAGGAATCATCTGGAAAATATTGAACATCATTCGCGCACAAAGCCCTCTGAGACACGATGTCGAAGAGGGGGCAACAGACAATCAGGACGATTGGCTGTTGAGGTGGTAGCTTATAAATCAACACGAATTGAAAAGCTTGTTTTATTCTGTAAGCTCATTCTCCAACCCCTTTTCCAGTTCTTCGATGGATGGGAGACTGGTTTTTAAATCATCTGGGATAGCTTCTGTTAATTTGTATTCGGCTATTCCCATCGGTTTTGTTGTATCACGTAATGCGTATTCTGCTGTAAGTTTTTTCTTGGTCTTACAAAGGATGATTCCGATTGATGGGTTATCATGTTGTGATTTTAGCAGATCATCTACAGCAGAGAGATAAAAATTCATCTTACCAACATATTCCGGGAGAAAATCGCCGATTTTTAACTCGATGACTACATAACAATGTAGCCGGGTATGATAAAAAAGCAGGTCAATGTAATAATCTTTTTCATCAAGCTCAAGGTGATATTGGCGACCAATAAAGGCGAATCCTGCTCCCAGTTCAAGTAAAAAGTCAGATATATGCTTAATAAGTTCTTTTTCTACTTCACGTTCATGAGCATCATTCCCAAGGGATAAAAAATCAAACTTGTACGGGTCTTTAATGATTTCTATTGCAAGATCAGAAGTTGGGGCCGAAAGTGTTCGCTCAAAATTTGTGGTTTTTTCTGCCATTGCCTGACGCTGATATAGATTGTTCTCTAACTGATGAACAAGTATATTGCGTGACCAGCCATTTTCGGCAGTCTTTCTTGCATACCAGAGTATTTCATTTTGAGAATCGATCTTATCCAACAACGTAATATTGTGATACCAGGTAATTTGTGCAAGCACCTCTTGCACAATTATATTATCCGGGAAAGTATTGGCAAATTTACGCATATACTTTAGGTTACGCGAAGAAAACCCCTTCATATCAGGAAAAGTTTTTTGCAGATCAGCAGCCAGCCGGTCAATTACTTTTGCTCCCCAGCCTTCTTTCTTTTGTTGTTCGAGGATTGTGTTGCCTATATCCCAGTATAGTAATAGCATTTCGGCATTTACAGATAATGTTGCTTTGATTTGGGCAGTTTTGATCTTTTGCTTGATTAGTGAAAGAGTATCGATGTATGATTTGTCAGGTTTTATATTGCTCATTATGAAATTGCTCCTCAAATTACATTATAATTTTTTTTTATCAATGATTCCTTTTTCCATGTTGAAAATTATTTGTCTGGCTTCAACTTTTGACCCTTTTGAGCGATTACACTTCCAACATAATGTTTGCAGGTTATTTTCTGATGTAATACCTCCTTTCGCAAGAGGAACGATATGGTCTATTTCTAATAATAAATTTTTTTCATCATTAATTGATAATCCGCATTTCTTACAAGTATAATTATCTCTGATTTTGATTATTTCTCGTAAATTTGATGTCATTAATGCTCTTTGGCCTTCAATACTTTTTCTGAATTTTACTAAGTCGTGAAGATGCTTTATAAATTTATCTAGATTTTCTATGTTTAATTTTATATCGCATTTAGAAGAACTATTTCCACCAGGTGATACATATTGAAATGTATAAATTGGAAAGTACAAGTCGCTCAAATCAATAGCTTCCAACCCTAATTTTTTAATCAACTTATTTTTACTGAAAGAATATATTAATATGGGAATGGAATTGCTAATATTGTTCAATATTAAATCTCTTTCGTTTTGCAATAATATTTTTCCTTGTTCAGCAGCAGCAAAATCATTCAATACACTTTCAAAATTTGACAATGTTTCTTCGTTTATTTCTATATCAAAGTATTTGCAAAGATATTTAAATGGCTGAGTACTCGCATTTTTGCAGACAGTTGCAGAGCAATTGTGTTTTAGATTACTTTTAAAGTCTTTACTCCATTCTTTTCTTTTGAAATTATAATTACTATTGTCATATAAATGGCTTTCTCCGTAATCATATGACTTTATATTCACATATGAGCACTTTAACTCTTCAATATGATGATTTAGTTCATTGCAGTTTTTTGTATGGTCTTTAATGCTATCTTTAATATTTTTAAAATCATTACTGTTGAAATACAAATTACTGTAAATTTGATAAATTATTAACATTCCTCCGCAGATTATGGTAATGATTACTATTGGTTGTATTAAAAAAACTACAGCAGATATAATAAGGTATACTGCATATACAATTAAACCTAGAATAATTATTAAGATATTGCCTGGCATTTTCCTTGGCATTTTTATTTCTTCCCTATTGCTTCTTTTTCTATTACAAATTTTATAATACTATAAATATCAAAATTACTCTATAATTCCCGCGCTGGTCAGGACGACCGGTGCTTAGAGGCTGACACGATGTCAGCCGACTTTCTTGCACGCGAATGATGTGGTCTTGAGGCAAGGAGACAACTCATTTAATACCCGGAGGTGGCATAATGTCCATCTAATGTTAAAGCACGGAAGATCGTGAGAAGCCGGTGAGCGTCGCGAATGGGTGGAGGCGGAGTCGCTTCTCATGTCTTCAGTGCGGCGTTGAACAGAGGCGCGCAAGAAAGCTGTTTAGTTGCTATGGGAATTCAATCGGTTTTGTGGCTGTGAATTGAAGACTGTAACGATAAGAATAGCGAGAAGATCAAGAAAAACAGGAGAATTTAAAGAGTAGTCAAGCGTGTGGATCAAGCAATGCTGTCTCAAATTTGAAATACGGTCTGGCATAGATAAAAAACGATAGAGATAGGGTATAGCTATCCTGGGGCTATCTGAGATAGCAAATGAACGCAGGTAAGAAGTTAATATTATAACAATCAAAATTGTTTCCTTTAAGGAGGAATAAAAAGCCAGCTGATAAGGTTTTTTGTGATCAAATATCCTTTGCCGCAAAAAGGGCAGATAGAAATATCAAATCCTGTTTTTTCAAAAATGGCCCCGGCACAAGCAGTATGCTCCGGTTTAGTACCATGAATACCCGAAGACGATACAGACATTCCAAGAAGCTGTTTAGCTAACCCTGTTATTTTTTAGTTCCAGAATTCTGTAATTGCTGATAGCAATGCGGTGAGTGTATTTACCCAGATATTTGATGACAGATTCCGGGCTGTTGAAAGTTGGCTTGGAGTAAACGACCCATTCAATTTTATATAATTTACTGATAATCTTGAACAGCTGAACAGTCTGACCAATTCCCCGTCCATATTTGAGTTTGTCCTCCTTCATTAAGATCTTTAGGTAATAAAGGAACTTTTTCTTGAATAAAGCCGATAGGACCTGTACAGGGATCAGGTAATCATTTTTACAGGAAATCCATTTGGTTTGATCAAGAGACAAGCCACCGCCCGGAACGATGCAGTGCAGGTGGGTATGTTCCAGGATTTTCTGATCCCAGGTATGGAGTACGCCGATAAACCCAACCTCAGCGCCCAGATGTTTCTGGTCTTTTCCAAGTTCGATGAGTGTTTCCGAAGCACATTTGAATAAGAGATTGTACATGATTTTCTGGTTCATGAGAATGATCGGTTCAAGCAGGTCGGGTAGTGTAAAAACCACATGAAAATATTGGACCGGAAGTAGGTCGTTTATTCTGGCATCGATCCAGTTAAGAGTTCTGCGGAATTGGCATTTGGGACAGTGGCGGTTTCTGCAGGAATTGTAAGATATTTCTACAGTACCGCAGTAATCACAAACAGTTTGGGAGTTGGCCCCAAGAGCAGGGGTCCTGCAAAGTTGAATAGCGTTCATAGTTTTGTGCTGCCAGAGGGATAGGTTGTGCGAGCTTCTATATTGATCGCCATGCATACGGAAAATATCCGCGACTTCGATATCAGGTTTTTTCAACATGGATTTAGAAATTATCGAAAGGGCTGTTGATGCCTGATAGCGATTGACTGGTGGTGTGGAGATAGATGAGTGTGGTTTTAAGGAGCGCGTGGCCAAGCAGGCGTTGAACAAAAAGGATGTTAACGCCGTCTTCGATGAGATGAGTCGCAAAGCTGTGACGGAGGGAATGGAAGGAGACATCTTTGGTAATGCCAGCAGCTATTTTAGCTTGATGAAAAACACGCTGGATTGTTCTGGTCGTAAGTTGTACATCAGCAAAAAGGTTGTTTTTCTTGCCTTGGAACAAGAAGTTGTTTGGTCTGTAAATAGCATAGTATTCTCTGAGAATATGTAAAGTTTTTTTCGAGAGGATAGTGCTTCTGTCATAACCGCCTTTAGTTTTTCTAATATTGAGCATTAGTCTATCACTGTCGATATCTTTTACCGTGAGATTAACTACTTCAGAGACTCTGAGTCCGGAAGAATAAGCAACAGCAATCATGGCTCTGTGCTTTTTGTTAGTAGTTACGGAGAGTATTTTGTTGATTTCTTCCCGGCTTAGAATGACAGGTAATCTTTTTTTGTCTTTTTTGAACATAGGGATATTGAGCATGACCTCAGGCTGGTTGAGGATGTTTTTGTAAACGACGCTGAGAGCCGAGTAATATATTCTGAGAGTAGAAGAAGCTCTGTTGATCCTGATGAGATGGAGAAGGAAGTTCCTGACTTCTATATTTCCAAGCTGTTTTGGGCTTTTATGATAATAATCCTCAAAACAACGCAAAGCACTAAAATATGCTTTTTGGGTTTTTTTTGCATACCCTTTCAGTTTCAGATATTCTTTTAGTTTTTGCTGGATAGTGTTCATATAGGTCTCCTTTATTTGATAGATATAAATAACTATCGAAATGAAGTGAGAATATTTCTTAAATTATTGGGGGTAGACTAGGAAGGGCTGGTTTAGTTGTAAGTTTCAGAAGCGTTGTGACTAGCGACTATTGTCGCTTTAGTTCAACGTCCGTGGCATATCTGACGCGAAGAGCCGGGGTGCCCGCTGGGCCGGCGATTGAAGTGTCTCATCGTTGACTGGAGTCAACGACAAGGAGCGTGTTTGTCGAAGCAGGCAAGCCTGAACAAATCCAAACTCACTAAACAACAAGTTATCCCTTATAAACAAAAGCGACGCAGCCCGAAGGGTGAGCTTGCAGATCATGCCACTGTTATGTTCCCGAATCCGATGATGTCGGCGGAGCAATATGCTATGCTGTTTCTAGCATATTGACGGAACAGAAACAGCATCGAGATCGAGGCAAGGCGCCCTTTAGGGTTTAGCCGGAGGCCGCCGCAGAGTTGTTGACGGCGAGGCTAGGGCGTAACTGGAATAGATGTCTTTTTCGCCGACATTAGAGCTTAGGCAAGGACGCCTAATCTCTTTTTGTTTTTCTTTTATTGAAAAGATATAATCATTTTGTTAGTATTATAATCATATATTAATGTATTGAATCATACGCTTTAGTAATCGACTATTTTGTTAAGGAGAATGTAGTGATAAAACGCTTTGTAATAACAAAACTTTTTGGTTTTCGCGATGTTGATATTAAGTTCAAAGATAATGTGAAAATTTTAATAGGTGAAAACGGTTTAGGTAAAACAACTATTTTAAATGCTATGTATTTTGTTTTGACCCAAAAATATCATAAATTGGTTCAAATTAATTTTGAAAGTGTAATGTTGGTTTTTGATGATAATAAGACTATAAAGTTTAAGAAATATGAATTGGAAAACTATATAGAAATGTTAGAAAGAAGTAATAATAAAAGGATACCTAAAAGTTTTTTTGAAGGTATAAATATTAATGATATAAAAAAATTTATAACTGAAGAGAAAGATACTTCTATTGAGAAAATAATCCAGTATCTTCTTGTTAATAAAGTAAGACAGTTTGCCCCTTTACGCATTATGGCTCGTGAATTGATGTATTTTGCATCTGAGCCTCTGTTTGAAAATTTCAAACAATGTGCAGCCCCAACTCCTAAATAGAAAATTCACACAAAGATATAGGAATGTATAGGACAGATTTTTGCCAAAAAATTTACTAAACCCTGGATGGTTTTGATTTTTTATGCCCTTATTGGCCAGGATTATTC
>Ga0209319_1001969_pt1 | contig 14275 bp, 5 predicted proteins | sample RifGroE2_FD_184000 | JGI IMG/M metagenome (GOLD analysis project Ga0209319, IMG submission 184000) | Groundwater microbial communities from Rifle, Colorado - Groundwater E2 (SPAdes) (version 2) | ecosystem: Environmental > Aquatic > Deep subsurface > Groundwater | place: Rifle, Colorado, United...
CCCCGCCATATCTTTTGCTAAAAAACCTTTTTGTTTAAGCTGATTAATAAATGTTAATAATATTGGGAAAACAATAATATAATTCAGATATCCCATTGCAAGTGCTATGATAGCTTTTCCCATTCCACTAAATGGAACTGAAGAATATTGCGGTGCATGTAATAACTGAGCGGCATAGATTATGCAAAAAAACATACCTATACTTCCTACTGCATTACCTATACATATTAAAACTTTCTTCGGCACACTAAACTCTGTCAAAATTAATAATTGACTCGTTACAGCAACAAATAAACATATCGGTATTAAATATAGTCCAGCACTAAAATTAAAAAACAATACAATAGTATTAATAATATTCATTACAAAAAATAATTTTTTCACGCCTATTCCCCCCAATAATAATCTTTATCATCCGTTTTTGCATTAATTATAAAATTATAATCACCTCTCTTATTGTACAGAACTACATAGTAAAACGCATCTTTCAAATATTTGATACTTGCAGAATATGTATTCTCCTCATTCCAAGTATAATCAATTTTAGAATAATCTGTTACTGTATCCTTTACCACATATACTTTCAGCCCACATCCAAGTGCATCACTTGCATTTCTTATGTTCTTTTTCACATCACTGAGAATTTCCTTATTATTTTTATCATTAGCAGCAATCCAAACTTTAATCGGATATAAACTATAGCGCCAATTTTTTAGATAATCCGAATTTTCGATATAATCTGCGACATTGCCATTGTATACTTTTTTTATACCCCCAAATGTATCTAGTGCATCAGTTGTACTTATATATGTTATTTTACTACTAATATGTTTTGATATCTCTTTTAGTATATCCTGTTCTAATACATGTTGTTGATAATTATCCATAAAGTTAGGCTTTACATTTGAACCGTAGTTTTTTACTTCAAATTTATTGCCATTTTTGTCAGTCATATGATATGTCTTGGCTATACCACCGTCAGTTACATTTCCCAATGTATATTGACTTTTATCAATCCCATACTTCTGCTTTAAGTAACTTTCAATTACTGAATCTGCCCCTTTAAATAAATTTAAAATTATAATCACATTAACCAACAATATCAATACTAAAACTACCTTTAAAACTTTCTTATTCATTAGTAACCCTCCTGTTTGCATTTAGTTTTAATTTTTCTATATAATCTCTTCTTGCATCGTATGCGGAAACTCCTCTACCTACTTCCTCATCTTCCTACCAACCCTCCCCCCCTGCAAGCAGAAAGCCTCAAGCTTCGCTTCGAGCAGCTGCGGGTACGGATTCCCATCCGATTCTATAGTCAAAAACGGTATCTTTTCATTCCCATCAAAGTCTATAGTTAGTCAAAAAACGACATTTTCACTTTGACATTTTCCTACATTTTCATTATATCATAAACAAAATACACACTACCCTAATTTTAAATGATGTTTATCCACCTTTAACTTATTTCCTTCTAGATCAACTTCAAAATATACACCATCAGGGATACCATCGTTATTTATATTTTCAGTTAATGATCCAATCACGTAATAAATTATATTATCTTCTATTAATTTTTTTGTCCAATGTTGATGCCCTGAAAAAACAGCAAGTAAATTTTTATCATTCTTTAAAATTTCTTTTAGCTCTATACGATTTCCAAGAAGTGCACAGTTTGGACCTCGCTCAAACCACCAATTTCCTTTCATCTCATCTTCAGCTACACCAAAGTGAGTAAATATAATACAGGGTAAATTATTTTGTTTCAAATCTTTTTTTAACCATTCTAAATCTTCATTTGAAATAAATTGTGTTTTTAATATGCCGCCTTCTGCTGTTCCTGCTTGAGTATTAACATGTAGTCCTAAAAATACTAAATGGTATCCATTACTATTTATAGAAAATGTGGAATGCTCATAACCCATAATTTGTTCTACTTCTTCTCTACATTGCATTGAACGTAAATCATGATTACCAGCCAAAGAATAAAATGGCTTTTTTATCTTTTTTAAAATATCCCAAATGAAATTTAAATTTATAATATCTTTATCATGGTCATTAAAATCTTCCACTAAATCCCCCAAATTAATAACCACATCTGGATGAATAGAATTATTAATTTCATCAATTAGTTTATTTAAGAGTGGTTCTGCATACTGCATCAATTTTCTATCTATTTTAGACCCATTATTAATAGGAGGTTCTGGTGCATAATGTATATCCGAAAAAATTACTAACTTGCATTTCTTTTCTATTTCCATTTTAAAATCCCCTTTCCTTCAGCAACTTTAAGTTATTTAGTCATTTCATATATCCAATCTAAATATCATTTTCATCATATATAATGTTTTCAGTAGTTTTCAAGGTCAGGCATCAATATCTTAATTTCTATTTTCTTAAAAAATGCTTTCCTCTAGTTCTTTATATATATTCATATCATCAGAAATAACTTTTGATAAATTCAATTTAAAGATTTCAGGATTTATACTAGTAGTAATTCCACATAAATTTCTAATTTTTCCTGTTTCATCCTTTAAGTTTTGATCAAACATATTTGTTGCAAAACGATCATACTCAATTTCATTAAACAGCAAGTTATTTATTTGACAATACTTTTTTAAAACTTCTTTATCGTATAAATAATTTTCAATTTCCCATCTATTTAACATTCTATGACTTGATGGATTATTTTCCAAATATGTTTGCCTATCTTTTTCTGTGTTAAATCTACCCGAAGAAACATCTCTATCTTTTAATACCAATATTTCCATGTCTAAGAATACTTTAGATAAAATTGCTATTGCAATTTCACTACGTTGATCTAATTCTGTGTTTCCACCACTCGAAACAAAAATTGTATCATAATATTTTTCTCCAAAAATATTGTTAAAAACCTTAGCATCAAACCCTTTTTCTTGACCATTAGCTGCTGGTTGATCCCTTCCCTCACAATATATAATTCTCTTAGGTCCAATTAGCTCTGTCAAATCATCAAGTGCAGTATTGAATATATCTTTCCATTTTGAACGGCTTTTTTTGATTGGATATAATGTGTACGATTCCGTGCCCCAATTGTTTTCTTGTTTAAACTCGATAATCTGACAGTCATCTTGTAACTCATCTTGCATTGCCCTTAAAAATCCAATACTATGTGTAGCTATCCAAATCTGGCAATTTTCATTAATCAACTTATTTATTTCAAGAATCATCTTTCTTTGAATTGAAGTATTAATATGTAATTCTGGCTCATCTATCAGAAAAACTGAATTTGTATATTCATCTTTCCTTAAATATAAATCTAACAATATATCTATTACTTCCTTCTCTCCTGAAGAAAGAACATTATATTCAAAATCAGTAGTATAATCTTTTTTTGTAAAATATATAGTCCCCTTTCCAGCTTCGATATCCCCGATACTCACAATTTCTAAATCCAAACAACTTTTAATAGAACTATTCAAATCCCCCATTATTTTGAGTTTAGCTTCGCTAGGTTTACAATCATTTTCATTCATATACTTATTAAATTTGATATTTAATCGCCTATAATTTTCTTCCATTTTATCATCCAAATCAATAGATGTAGTTGCACCATAATTGTTGAGTCTTATTTCAGATGTTGCTCGTGATTGATTAACTTTTAAATTACTATTGTATCTGTAAGGACTTCTAAAAGAAAAAATAGTATTTTCCTTTCCAAGTCTTACTTTTTCTTGTCTCATTGAATAAAAATTTCCTTCAGTAAATTCTATTTCTATATTATGATAGCTATAATTTGGCATACTACCCATCGAATGAAATTCAGAGCCTTTTGCGCCCTTATCCCCTAACTGACCGTGCACATTATTAAGAAAAAGCATCCCATCAAAAACACTGCTCTTTCCACAACCGTTTGGTCCAATTAAAGCAACTATTCTTTTAGGATCATCACCTAAGTCGATTGTTAAATCAAAAAATCTTTTATATCCGTTTTTTAAATGTAATTTCTTTATTTTCATATATGCCACTCTCCTATTATCTTTTTAGTCTCCACATCTAACACAATCAGAAACTATTTATCATATCGTATTTCACAATATTTTATTGTGATTTCTAATGTTTATAATATATATCTTTTTATACAAAACCCCATATTTACAGTGTTTAGCCGCATTTTGATAACCTCTTCAACTTTTGATTATCATTTGGTTATCCAATAGGCAATTTTAGCTCCGCATGTGGAAACAGTCTTATTTTACCAAAACCACGTATCCCTTTACCAGTAAACCTTCCGTCATTCCCATCTTTCTACTTTCTCACCACTGTCTCAACATGCATCGTATGCAGAAACTTCCTCTCTCTCATCCATCCCCCCTACTTCCTCATCTTCCTACCAACCCTCCCCGCCTGCAAGCAGAAAGCCTCAAGCTTCGCTTCGAGCAGCTGCGGGTACGGGTTCCCGTCCGATTCTATAGTCAAAAATGGTATCTTCTCATTCCCATCAAAGTTTATAAATTCCTCCCTTACATTCTCCCTTTTCTCTATCTTCTCAACCAAGCACATCTTCGCCTCCATGCTGTTCTCCGGTATAAGCAGTGATTCGGTATACCTTAGTGGCATGCATCCAAAAGGTCCTATATTTATGAATCCTACGTATTTAGAAACCGCATCTTTTAGTACAGAACCTATTACAAGTCCTGGTTCTCCTTTTAGTTCTTTTGGTAGGATGTGCTTTGAGTATTCTATTAGTTCGTCTATATTTACCATTTCACTTTCATACAAGCCTGATTTTGCTAGTATGTCTTTTATTTTCTTCTCTACTATTTTTTGAGTCATGTCCGATACTACAAATTCTAGCTTTCCGAGTATGGTGTGGTTGGGCTCTTGTAGTTTGTTTTTTATCATGTAGTTTAGGTAGTATATCCACTCTGCTACTGGGGTTATCTTGACTGCAAAACCTTTGTCTGTAAGCTTTTTGGCGATGTCTAGGTTTGATCCGCTGTCCCATCTTACGAAGAACTCTCCTGTCATGTTTATTTTTGGTATTTCTTCGTATGGTTTGTCGAGCTTTATCTTGGCAAGCTCGGTTGCTGTTTGTCTTAGTTGCTTGTATACTCCTCCTGGCTTTTTACCTTCCATTGCATCTATGATTTGATTTAGTTGTGTGTCAAATGTTTTGAATGCTTCTTCTTTGTTTTCTGCGGCTGCTGCGAGGACACTTTTTATTTCATCGAGTGCATCGCTTATCACTATAGACTCCCACGCTTTTATTATAAATTTGGGTCCTAGTCCTGCATATCGTTCTTCATTTGCTAGGGAAATGAGTGCTACATTTTTTAGCTTTTTATCTTTTATAAGCTTATTTATAAATATATGATATTGCCCTAGTCTACAGTAACCATTCGCTTTTGGTATTAGCATCATTAGCTTTTCATCTGTGTCTTTTCTATCTTTGAGATATTTTAGTAGTGACCCGACACAAACTATCATAGGCAAGCATTCCTTACATGTAGAAACACTTCGCCCAAGGGTAAATACTTCCCTGTCGGCTACTGGTAGCTCTTGTGTGTTTATGCCTACACTTCTGAATGCCGCACCTACCATTTTTGAAGGTATTACGCCCATTCCTGGGAATATAAGCTTTACACTTTTATCCTTTATGCTACATATATTTCCTGCTGAGTCTATATAGTCCGCTCCCTTATTAGTGAGCTCTACTTTCGCAGGGGTAAAGTCTGTATTTGGTGTTTCTTTTATGTCTTTTTGTGTCTGTATATAGTTTTTGATTACATCTATAAATGCCTCAACTCTAGTATCTATACCAGCATCCGCTGTGTGGCTGTCAAACTCTAGTGTGAGTGATGGTTTAGTGCCCATTATACTTCTGAAATATGTAACTAAGAATGAGTCTATTGCACATAGGAAGTTGGTTATGAACATGCCATACAGTTTAGGGTTTTTCTTGACGTATTTCGCTCCTCTGAGTATTTTGTGCCCTGCCTCCCAGTGCATGTAGTCCTTGTAGTCATCATCTAGCACTTCTTCTTGATATGGAAGCATGTCAAACGGAATAGTCAGATATCCTCTTGATGTCAGTTTCTTTTCTACCCCTTTATTTGCCTCAAATGCAAATGCGTTGTAGGGTCTGCCAAATACTACTATGCCTACTTTTTCTGGGTGTTCGTCTAAATACGTGAGTGCTTTTTTGCCTAATGCTTTATATTCTTTTTCGTATTCTTCAAATATTTGTTTTGCTTCTTTGTAGGCTTTTTTGGCTTCTTTCTTGCTTTTTCCTAGCTTAACTGCTGTCTCTACAAAGGCGTCTTCTCCTGCATGCCAACCCTCTATAAAGTTTATAGTTGGTGAGAGTATTTTGTCTCCTACTTCTTTAAAGGCTTGCTTTAGCAGGAATGATTCTCCTTGTTCAAATAGACATACGCATGAGAATTCTTTTCTTTTGTTTCCACCCTTTACATACATTTCTGGTATGTGTGGCATGAAATAATAGTCGGGATTTTTTGTAACAAGATTTCCAAAGTAGCCTAGTGATATTCGGGCTGGAAAGCATATTGCTGAATAGCTTCTTTTAGTGCCCTCGTCACTTATTTCATCAGGTAGTACTATGTTAAATCCTAGTCTTGTAAAGAAGTTATAGTATAGTGGGAATAATGTGTATGTTAAGAATGATTTGTTTATCCCTATCGTTATTGCATCTTCGTTTATAGGTATGCTTGGTGCATATTTCTCAAACATCAAGTCGTTTCTTGCTGTTAAAAAGTTTAGGTTGCTTATATCTGCCTCTAAGTCGTATTTGGTGTTATAGTACCTATTACATGCACCTCCAAATGGATATATCTTTTCATCTATTTTTATTCTGTTTACTGAACACTTTCTGTCGCATTTTTCTTTGCCACCTGCACATATGAAAGGCTCTTTATATTCGATTTGCCTTGCTATCATTTTATCTAAATCATAACCCTCTTCTTGCATAAGTCCAAGATGTAGGCGTTTTTTTACTTCTAATGCGACACCGTAGCAACCCATAAGTCCTGGCTCTGGTGGTACTATTATCGGCTTTTTCATTATAGCAGCCATTGCAAGTGGGACAGCTTTGTTGTAGCACACCCCACCTTGCATAAATATTTTCTTGCCTACTGGTCTGTTGCCTTTTACCCTGTTTACATAGTTTAGACATATAGAGTAAACAAGCCCTGCAAGTATATTTTCTTGTGTGATTTTTTCGTGCGATGCATTCTTTATATCTGATGATATGAACGCTGCACATTGATCACTGAAGTTTGCTGGTTTGTCAGCTTTTATGGCGATATCTGCAATGTCAAGGGTGCTAACTCCCAATGACTCCTGTGCTGCCTCTTCTAGGAATGAGCCTGTTCCTGCCGAGCAAGCCTCATTCATTGCATAGTCAGAGGCTACCGAGTTAGTTATGTATGTATATTTCGCATCCTGCCCACCTATTTCAAATATCGTATCAACATCTTTATCAAAATGTACCGCCGCTGAAGCATGGGCTATTATTTCATTTATAACCCCTTCCGTACCAGAATAAAGTCCGGCAATCTGCCTTCCTGATCCGGTTACACCAATACCTACTATGTTCACATTTACACCGTTTAGCTTTTGTTTTACGCTTTTATAACAGTTGCGTGATGCTTCTATCGGATTTCCATTTGTACGCAAATACTCTGAGCATATGACTTTATCATCGCTTTTTCTCATAAGCACAGCCTTAGTGGTAGTCGAACCTACGTCAAGACCTATTATACATTTTTCGCCTTCCTTTGCTTCTGTGAACTCCATTTTATTGAATGTAACAAATTCCTCATATTTGCTGATTGGCTCTAAAAAAGTAAAGCTAGATTCTTCGTGTTTAAATAGCTCGCTTGGGATTTTATCCCCTTTTTCATAAGCAACAACTGCCGCTCCTAGTGCCTCAAAAACGCTAGACTCATCAAGAATATCTATCTCAGCATTAAGATTTTTCTTTAGCTTATCTATTATCACCTTATTTAGTGACACTCCACCTATAGCTAGTATGCTATTGTGAGGCACATTTGCGATAATCTCAGTAATCTTTTCTGCCATCATCTCGCAAAGACCTGCTGTCACGTTTTCTACTGGTATCCCTTTGTTTAGTGCATGTGTACAGTCCGACTTACAAAAAACCGAACACCTACCACTAACTGCATAGGATTCCCCTTTGCTTCCAAGCTCTATCGCCTCTTCTAGACTTAGGTTCATTCTTCTAATTTGTTGCAAGAAAAATTCCCCCGTACCAGAGGCGCATTTATTCCCAGTTAAAACATCAGATATTTTATTTTTGCTGTCTAATACATATACTATAAAAGTCTCTCCACCCATTGATATTACTATATCGTAATGTTTATTATCCTTATTTGCATATTCAAGTGCTTCCTCTATAGCCTCAGGCTCAGTTATATTTGGTATGTTAACAAATTTTCTAAACTTTCTACCAGTAACTAGAACCTTAGAGACATCCTTACCTATCCCCTTTAAAACCTCAGCCACAGCCTCTTTTGGATTCCCTTCATGTGTCTTCCTAAGCTTATTTACTACCTTCATCCCATTATCGTTTTTTTCCAGCTCCACCAAGCTTATAGTAGAAGCCCCCAAACATATTCCTATTGATTTCATCTATATCTCTCCCCCAATTTTTAATATTTTTTAGCTTTATATCATTCTACCATATATTCCAAGAAGAGACAATATTTTTGGTTATATTTGTGGATTTTTTTGATTGGAATAGAAAAAACTCCAGACTTGTCTGGAGTTTACTTGTTAATTATTGAATTACATATCTTTTTATTTAGACCAAAGGATTTTACTTACACGGGTTGTATTTCCTGAACCATCTTGGGCTATTACTGTTATTTTTATTCTTCCTGTAGATAGTCCAGATAATGCAACCTTATTAATTACTTCACCACCTGTCGAAGCTTGCGTAGTTAATACTTGTGTGTAGTCACCTTCTTCATACTTTTCTACTACAACTGTAAATGGAATATCCTTTAATATATTATCTGAGATTTCTACTTCTAAATTGATTGTTCCATCTACAGCTATATAAGACAGATTTCCACTCTTTATATTTACTACTGGCGGTGTAGTATCTAATACAAACTTGACCTTAGATGCATTACTCACTGTACCCTCTGAGTCTCTTTGTCTCACGAAGATTGCTTTTAAGCCATCAACATTACTTAGTGCTAACTCCTTATCAGCAAAATATATTCCTAACTCCCATTCTGACCATGAAACGCCATCTGTAGAGTACTGTACTTCTTTTGATGTGTCTATTGTAAAATAATCTGATACTTTTACTTGAACCTGAGAGGCTTTTAAGTATATGTATTCTTCTCCGTATATACTACCTGTTTCTATTCCTACACTTACTCCTGACTGACTAGTACTTACTCCGCCTATTCCTCCTGCGGTGGTTGCTCCTGATCCAGAGTTTACTGTTGGCTGAGGTACGGTAGAGCTATCGGTATTCACCACATATATCTCAGCAAATGCATAACCAAAGTTTCCAGTTTGATCCTTTGCTCTTGCATACACAACCTTCCGCCCTGTTTCACTGCCTAGCTCAAAATTTTCGTATTGTAGTGCATATGAGCTATATACATCTTCTGTATATACACCGCCAACTTTATTTTGCCCTAACCACTTTACGCCATTGGTAGAAAATTGCATTTGTAAATCTTCTATATCCGTATAATCATCTACTGCCACTACTTGCAAGGTAACTTTGTTAGTACCACTGTTTGATATTTTTGTTGCCCCAGTATTTATTTTTAGACTTACTGTTGGTCCAGTTTTATCATCCGCTGCATATACTGGCATTATCGTTTCACTTTGATTATATTTTTTCTCTAGCCATTCACCATTACTTCCTTTGTATAGTATTTTAATATTTATAGGGTTATTAATTATGGTAAAATCAACATCTTCCTGTTTTACTTGATATATCAAGGTTTGTAATTTGTTACTACTTTCTAAATCTACATAATATTGATTAGAAGTATTGCTTGACTCCTCTATGACAAGTCTGTATTTTATTGTTCCGATATTTCTAGAATCTTGATCTACTAAAAAATTTATTCCATTTTTGTCATCTGCTATAGAGGTTGTCATACTCTTTGGTGAATACGGGTATGTAACTACATTTACTTCTTTACTCGTTCCAGTAGTAGTTATATTTTCACCTGTTACGCTATAGGTATAGGTTTCATTTCCTATCAGGTTCAAGTCTATATCCTTAAACGTTACCTCTCCTGATGGTAGAGTTGGTGGTTCCTCTGTTAGATCAGTCCACGATACCTCTGTTGAACCTTTTCTATTTACTGTGTATGATACCCTAGTTGATTTTGATGTAGTATTAAAAATTACATCATTTCTTAGTACATTGTCTTCACTATAGGTCTTCGCATTTATACTGCTTATAACTGGACCTGCATCATCTATTATAATCTTTTTTGTAGTTGGATTTATTGATGATACATTACCTGCCGCATCTATTGCTCTTATTCTTATTTCCGTTTCACCTTGAAAGCCAGCAAAAAACTCCATGGTATTGCCCTCTATGGTATGCCAGTTTTCTGGGTTATCTGCGTCATCCCACTGAGTATATCCCCAAGTTTGCTTTTGTCTATATTGGTATTGTATATATACTGGAGCTCTATTTTGTCCAGTTTTTTGTGTTAAATTTGTAGTTATCCTTATAGGATCACTAGTGCTTGCATACTTACCGACACTATTTACCTCTAATTGTATAAGAGAATCTTCATCGTTTACTATATATACATCATCCCATTCTGGTACCTTTGGTGTTTCGTTATCTATAATAAAGTTACTTGATAAAAATTGCTCTATTAACCCTCCTCTAGAGTCTTCTGTTGTTATCTTTGTCAAAGATTGAAGTGCATTAGTATCATCCGCGTACTCTGTATCTACTACTTTCCAAGATAACTTTATATCCTTTGGAACAGGCTTATCATAAACATCACTAGCATAGGATGCTATGTTTACAGTAGACTTTTTACCAAACATATTTGCATATACAGTTGTAGTTTCAAAGTCCGGATCTACAACACTCGCATTTATTGATATATTTTTGTTGTCAGGATATATAGAGTTTACACTATAGTATCTATCTTGTATGGTATCTAATAAAGTCATTTGTGGAAGATCATTTCCTACAGCAGTTGAAAAGAAGTTTCTATTGCTTGTAAAGTTATCTCCTAGTGAGCCTTCTGCTCCATATCCCCATGACCACACTCTTCCGTCTGCGTCTAATCCTGCTCCAAATTTTTCACCTAGCTTTATACTTGTTAGGTTTAATCCACTTAAATTAGTGAGTAACGTAGGACTACTGTATGCAGTAGATGTACTCAAATCACCCTCTGCAAACAGGCTATAGTAATTAGTTCCTGAGGCATATACATTTCCTGATACTGTCAAAAATAGTGTTACATAGTCATTTGATGTCACGTCTATAACCTGCTCGTTATTAAAATAGCTACCAGGTATTAATTGTGGTGTTGAATATGAGCTATTATTTCCTGTACCCATCCTGTAGCTTCCGTTATTCCCCCAAGTATATAGCAACCCATCTGTAGTAGTCAAATATACTGCATTAAAGGTTGAATATAGCTTGTCTGCTTTACCATTAATTGCAGGAATATCAAGTTTGCTTGAATACTGACTTAGTTTATATAAATTCCTATCTTCAGATACAGCTACAGCTGTTACATTAGTTGTAGTTATTTTTGTTGTACTCGCTATATCTATAAATTTTGTCTCCTCTATAGTGTTAAAATCTACTCTTGCAGGTCTTAGATTAGGTGCTCTTCCTATACCTCTACCAGGATACCCATATGGGTTAAATTCTCCAGCTGAGTTATATGCTCCACCTTGCCCACCTACATAATTAGCACCTGTCCAACTGTTATCTATAGCTGACCATACTCTGCCAGTACTATCTAAAACTATAGTTCCCCAGTAATATGGAACTGCTTTTTGTATGTTTTTTAGTGTACTTTCGCCATTATTTAACGTTGTATAGTCTAGATACTCTGTTGTACCATCTGCTAAGTATCTATTACCCACATCTACAGTCAGATTATATATATTTGATGTATTATAATGCCCATCATAGGTTCTTGTATGTTTTCCAACCCCATCTTCTCCTACATAAACAGCATGTGTATACATTGGCGTATTTATTTTATATTCTGCTACATAAAACTGCGTTGGATAAAAGGTAACACCTGAGTGTAGTGTAGCATCTCTTACATAGGATAGTTCTGCTCCTGTTGTAAGAACCTTTTTATCTGTGTCGTTAAACATTAGAATCTCGCTAAGTACAGGATAAATCCTATCTATATTTGATGTTCCTGGTACTAGTGTTGGCTTTGTAGTTACTAACGTTACTCCACCACCTAATTGTCCCGAGTTATTGTAACCTGATGTCCATACAAGCTGTCCATCACTTGTATTTTGTACTATCACAGAAAAATATCTTCCTGCAGCTATTGCCTGTATATTTGTAAGCACTGTTCCGTTTACCCTCATTACCTTTGTTGGGGTTAAGATGCTTGCTCCTATTATAGTTTCTGTTTCTTCTAGAATAGGATTTCCAACTTCATCTATCTCTCCTGTTTCCTTGTAACTCTTTATTACAGTCCCTGGTTCACCCATGCCAAGCTCTCCGTAGGTATTACTTCCCCATACCCATACATTAGTTACTGCTGTAGATTTATTTTTAGTCAGTACCATATAAAAGCCTTCACCTAATGCTATATCCTTTATCGAATATTTTTCATAAAAGGCCATTGTACCTTCATCCTCAAACTCCACTTTGGTTGCATTATTATACGCTGTCCAAATCCACATCTCTCCGTCAGTATCTAGTGCTGCAAATCTAGTAGTAGTTGCACCAGTTAATGTGGTTGGATCTATTTTTACACCGCTTGGTAAGGTTACTTTTTTTACAAGTGCACCTGCATTTATAAAAACCTCCCCATCATTATTTACTATACAATATGAATGCCCTGAGCTTCTAGCTTGCACTACTGCTGCTGCATTTTCAAAGTATATTCTATCTCTTATTCTTAAATCCCATTTTGTGTATCTTGAAGATATTTTCAGTTTAAATTTTTGGGGTTCATTTATATCTAAACCATGTACTATCGGATAATATCTATAACTTCTTCCATCAACAGCAGGTCTTATACTTAAATTTGATTTTATTGGTGCATAATCTCCACTTTGTATTTGTTCATCAGTCAAGTTTCCATCATACACATTTGCTATAAAATCAACCTCATTATAGTAGACTCTAGCTCTATCATAATCGGGATGCATTGCAGCCCCTCTATAGTTTATATCTAACGTAAACTCTTCCCTACTTATATCAAATGCTGGCGTTATTGTGTCTGTCCAATCATTTGAATTATTTTCATTACTTACAAGCCAGCCTGTTCCTGATTGTGGATATAGTATAGGTTCTCCATCAGGAGCTAGTGCCTTTGCCCATGCACTTAGCGAGTTATCTATAACAAATGTACTTCCACCTGGATAAGCCCCATATGGCTGCCCATTACCAGTGCCTAAATAAGAACCATAGTCAGAACCTCTAACCCTTGTATTTCCATTTATATCTACATATACTGAGCATTGATGCGGATTTGAGTCCGCTGTTCCTGCCATAGCAAAATCCTTTATCTCTTCTGTGGCTTTCCACCTAGTTGAGTCGTTCCCTATATTTTCGTTAAATTTCACTATACTGTATTTTGTTGCGTCATTTTCATCCTCTATTAGTCCCATTACATTATCTGCACCTGCAACTAGTTTTGCAATCCCAGTTGGATCACTTATTTTAGTGAGATCTCCTGTGTTTTGCGTTACTCCGCCTGTCATTCCTAATACATTTGCCACGTTACTACCAAAGCCTGATACACTCGTGTCCTTATGTAAAAGTATTACAGATTCTCTCGTAGCCACTACGTCTGTAATAGGATTTTGACTTAAATCTATATCTAATGATTCTGCCTGTACCTTTGGTATATCTATATAGTTCATCAACATAACAACTATAAGTATTGCCGATATTATTCTCTTCATAGCAATCCCTCCTCACACTATTTAGAGCCTTCTCGGAAAGTCCGAGGCTCCTTTTTTATTTATTTTATAGCCAGTGCCATTTTTATTTTACCCCCAAAATTTATGTGAAATTTTTTCAATTTTTTCATAAAAG
>Ga0209319_1001973_pt1 | contig 14246 bp, 15 predicted proteins | sample RifGroE2_FD_184000 | JGI IMG/M metagenome (GOLD analysis project Ga0209319, IMG submission 184000) | Groundwater microbial communities from Rifle, Colorado - Groundwater E2 (SPAdes) (version 2) | ecosystem: Environmental > Aquatic > Deep subsurface > Groundwater | place: Rifle, Colorado, United...
TGCTAACATTTGATATCCCTGTAAATCAATTTCACCGGATAATGATTGACCGGATAAAATAGTTGCAGTTAGCACAACATTTCTCCCAGTTAGTTTCATACTACCAGGATTCACATCAGTGAATATCTCATTCCCTGCTGTATTTTTATTCACTATACTAGAACCACCAATTCCACTAAACGGTTCCGCTTTACCAACAATAGTAATACTAGTGCCACTTGTCCAAGTCACAACAGCACGAATCTTACTTAACCCTTTACAATTAATTTCAAACAAACCAGTATTAGTAGTAGATAAAACATTAATTCCTAAATTTCTGTCATAGGCAGAAATAACTCCAAAATTTGTTCCATTAACTGAACCATAGAATGTAACTGTAGCTACGAATGTTCCAATAATTTGAAGTGTTGCAACTCCATATCCATCAATTGTAAAATCTGTCCCATTTCCTGATGCAGATACAGCATTTTGTAATATTGCAGTTATAGAGATGCCTTTTGTTAATTCTGTTCTTAGAGAATTTGTACCTCCAGATAAAATATCTGTTAAAAGAATATTATCAGGCAAAATATATCAACTCCTTAATATAATTTAATATAATTTAATGTATATTATATGTTATAATTATTTTAATATTTTACATCCAAACTCTATTAACATCATAAGTAACATCAATATTAAATAATAAATTAAAAAATCCACCTATTGACATATTATTAATTGGAGTGGTAGTATCAATTTCATTATTTATATTAATATTTTGAGTTGGATTTATTTGTTCGTTATTTCCTAACCAAACGTAATTCATAGGGAATATCACCTCTTTAAAAGTTTTATTGTATCTTATAAATTTGAAACTCTATAAGATAACCATAAGTATTTTTCACTAGTCTAATTGTTGTATTAAATTAAAAAGAAGCTACTTGTTTTTGTGTTTCGTTGTTATTGTTTACATATTTAAATGTAAATCCTTTATATTCTTTGTTTTCTCTGCACGCTTCAGATATACGAGGTCGCATTAATTTTATTCCAAACAAACTTTCAGATTGCCTTTCTAATTCAGAAGCAGATATAAAAATTACCAAACTTGAGTTGTTCTTAAATATTTCTACTTGTTTTCCAAACATTTTACCATTTTTACTACTATTTCTAGATGTTTCTTCTTTAGCATTGTAATCTATCCAATTCCATATTTTACTACCTTGTCTTAAGTATTTTCGTACTGTTGTTTGGCTTAATTTCATAATTGAACCTATTTCACTTGTACTTATATTTGGATTGTCTCGTTTATATTCACACGCTTTCTTAACCAAATTCGATAATGCAAACTCTTCGCATTTATTCCAATCAATTAAAGACAAATCAAAATGGTTAATCATTTCAGAATCTAATATAGGTTTCTTCATTTCAGAATCGTCATAATATATTATTCTAATTACATCGTATCCATGTTCTTTTGCTAGTTTTGTTTTCTCTTTATCTAAATAATTACTTTCTTCTTTTGTCTGCCCATTCATTTTATTATCGTTTCTATGGAATTTGCCATCAACTTCAATTATTAGTTTTAAATTTTCAATTACGAAATCATATTCACCTGTAGCTTCTTTATTCTTGTAAATATTATAGAATTTACACCAATCTAAAGTATTATTTTGTTTGAAATCTAATTTAAGTTGTTCTAATAAATTATATGTATATTTATGACCATAAGACATACCATCACCGCAAGAACAACCTATTGAATGATTAGTATACAAATTATTTATACTTATTTCTTTATCTTTAACTCTGTCACAATCAAGACATTTAAAATAAAGTTTCTTGTTGCTTCTTGGTGTATATCCTTTAGCTTCATTGTATCCTCCTTGAAAATACGGAATCATCCAATGTGTTTCCTTGTGTGCTACTATTGAGTTTATTTTTTCAACAACCGTTTGACTAGCACAACATGAACATCCAATTCCTTTTAATAAATTACTTTCCATAATCCAACTTCTATTATCACCTTGCCATCCACATACGTTACATTTATATTGATAATATTTAAAAAGTTGTCTATTATTTTTAGAATTTATATATTTTCTATCTACAACAGTTATATTCCTATTATCATCTTTAAATGTAGTATTTATCTCTACTTTAAATTCATTTGTTATTTTTCCTAACAATTTACCTATCTTACAATCCTGAAAATCACCTGTAGCTATCTTAAAAGGTTCTTTATCTAAATATTTAATCCACATATATCCGTCTGCATAGTCGACAATTTCAACCTCAAATTCAATATCATCATAAATACCTTTAACTTTATAACCAACACTGTTTTTCCAATCAATTTGGTTATTTACTCCTTTTCGTTTTGATAAATTTTCAGTAAATATTTCTCTATTTTTTAATTCCATTTTTAATGTTCCACCCTTCTTACTAAAAGTTTTATAAATGGGAAAAGACCCCGTGAGTAAGCACAGAGTCTTTTAATTACACTTATTAAGTTTGCAACCTCAATAAGAAACCATATTTAATTTTATCAACTCAGTTGCACAATTCTTAACCAGTTGCCTTCCGTGGCTGTTACAGTCGCAGAATCGTTTGTGCATCTTAAACCGATGTCTGTATCAACGTCACATTTCAATATAGCAAAAGCAGGAGTTCCTGTGCCGGCAGAGCCTATAACATCGGCAGCATTGCCTTTTTCACCGATATAACTAGCAGTTGTATAGTTGTAAAATTGGTAACTTATGCCACTGTCATTTTCGCTTAAAACTTGTACGCCCATAAGTTCATAAACAGCTCCTCCATAAAGCGTATATCTTCCTCCCCCCACATTTGCTTTAATACTATTAGATATAACCCCTGCACTAAAATTAAGTATTGTATTAGCTGCTGGATTTACAGACACAACGTTACTTGCTTTTAAATATGCCTTATTAGATATCTTATCCCAACCGCCTCCATTATAAATGTACTTTCCACTACTTGCGTCTATCTGATAAAACTCATACCCATCTGTAGGTGACATAGCTAATCTTTGTTCTTGTGTACCAGAATTAAGAGTTTGTGCTGTTGAACCAATTTGTTGAATTGTCATTCCTGAAAATAAATCACTTCTTAAATTAAATGTTGAAGCAGTTATACCTGCACGAATTTTAATTTGCACATTTGTTGCAGGAGTATAGATAAAATCTATTGTGCCATTACTACTATTGTTTGAAGTACCTGAAACTGCAAGCAATTCTGATATCGGTGACAATAAAGTATTACTACTATCGTAGACACCAATCTGTGCATATGTATTAATGTCTGATATATGATTAATTGTAGTTATCCTATAAGTCTTTCCACCAGTTAATGTTGCTAATCCTGTACTTGTATTATATGGTATATTACCTGACATTACAGTATTATAAATAAAATCAGAGTTTGAACTTAAACCTGTTTGGTTAGAACCAGAACGTCTAACTTCTAAGTAGTCAACTGTATTAACTATATTTGCAGGAGTAGAAAGACATTCAATATATGCCGTAGGAGTAGTTGTATTTGTAAATCCAATTGCAGTCACATTGGTAGCTCCTGTAATACGGAGTTCATACCTTGTATTTACTATAGGACTTACTATCGCTTCACTATAACCACTTCTAATATCATTACCTGTTGAAGATAAAGATGCAAGATTAGATATATTTCCAACTTTAGTTCCCGTATCAGCATTATACCAAGCATATTCTAACACTCCAGTAGAAGCAGAAAATGTTGTATATTCAACTTTCCCTACAAGACGATAAGTTTTTGATGCTTTGAGTGTAAATCGTCCTATTGATGCCACATTATTGGTATTTGTATAAGCTGTTAATGAATCAAATGTAATATCTCCACCGTAACTTCCAGAAAGAGTATCAAACTTAATATGATCATTGATAGTAATATTAGATGTTTGAGAAGTTTGCATACTAGCACCTAAAAAACTCTTACTTTGTCCTACGCTACCACGATTATCCCCAATTACAAAACAGTTTACGCCATCACTTATTATTGTTACGGCATCTGAATTGCTATATAAATAAATTGGATTTGTATTACCATTAATAGTTTGTGTGTCATAAGGTATTATCTTAACATAATTAGAGGTAGAATCAACTTTAGTCACATCAATTTTAGAACCTGTTTGTCCAATAGCTGATGGTAGATTCACAACTAAATATAAATTAGTTGCGTCACATTTTACAGAATATCCCCATCCTGTAATATTAGTAGGGGATGTATTTATTGTTTGCATAGAAGTGGCTCCAGCACTTCCACCAATATAAATTGGAGACATTTTATCACCCTTTCATTTAAGAAAAATAAAAGAAGCACCTTAAAAATACTTCTAAGTATTTAAATTTATTTTATTTTATTAATAGCCACTATTACTTATAGATAATACCCATGTGTTTCCAGACCAAATCAACTTAAAGTTTGCATTATTTCTATTGACGTATACAGTTTCGCTTACTATACTTCCATTTATTGAATCTCCAACAATACTAAATGTAATACTATCTGTAAATGCAGCAGTAGTAATAAAACTTACCTCATCTCCAATATGTAGTCCAGTAGTGGGTAAATTAAATACACTATCTTGTACTAAAATATTGTCAATTATATATAAAGTATTTATATTACAAGTATAAGTACCATTTACTGAAATTGTTGATACTCCAGTTTCAATAAGTCTTTTCCAATTAGTTCCATCAAACTTCATAAGACTATGATAATTTGTATCTTCGACAATCAAAGCCTCAGACGGTGAATCTATAGCAAGTCTTTGTACAGATGTTAATCTTGGCAATAAAAATCCTTTTGATGTAGATGTTAAATCCAAAATAGCACTATCAGAAGGTATTCCACCGATACATACATTTCCATCATTATTAACCCTAACTCTCTCATTTAAAATAGTTGTGCCATTTTGAACAGTACTAATTGTTACAGCGGTTCCAGTTGCAGTATCCGTCCATGCTTCTGTTGCTTCTGCTTCTATAGTCGCTCTATTGGTAGATGTATATCCAGAAGAAGTTCTTCCTCTGCCACCAAGAGTAACAAGTTTATGCCCATTTGCTGTTGCAGTTTTAGATGCAGCAGTTCCACCGCATTTTCTACCTATAAATTGAGGAGAATATGTAAAATCATCAAAACAATCAAGAGACACCACAGCACTTGTAGAATCAGTAGGATAAGCGTGAAAAACTGAATCTCCTGGAGGAGCTGACATAGATTCTAATACTGTATCTGAATTCTTATTAACCTTTACAACACCATTTGTATCAACAACAAACACATTCTTTTCATCTGAATCTCTACAAACAATAATATTTGAAGTCCCATCATTAGTAGTTCCTTTTATAATAACTTTACCAACAGCAGGAGTCCCATCTAAATCTGAAGTATTTATCCCAACATTGCCTGTACCACTAATAATATTAACTGCTGTAGTGGTTGTGTTATTGCCTATTGTTACAGGTTTTGCATGGGCATCAGTTGCGATATTTACAGCACCAGTTCCCTCACTTGAAATATTAATTACACCAGCACTACCAGATGTAATATTAACAGCTTTGTTTGAAGCAGATTTAATTAAAATTGCATCATCAGATTCTATTTTTCTAGTAAATATATTTGCGAAAACTTTTAATAATGAACCTATATTCAAAGTATTAGCTGTGTCTGGCAACGGATCTTTTTTAATAATTATATTTTTACCAATTCCAGTATCCAATGTTAAATTATCATCAGATTCTATTTTTCTACTGAATATATTTAAAAATACTTTTAAAAGTGAACCTAATGATTTTGTATTGGTTTGACTTGGTTCTAAATCATCATCAAAAATAATTTTACCTTTTATTATATCTTCTGTACTTTTAAGAACAAGATTTTCTCCGCTTTCGATACCACCCGAAACTTGTTGTCCACCTGCACGGCCTGTTTGTAACACAATATCAGATGGATCAGCAAAATGATCGTAGTCATTTACTGTAATTAAAGACGAAAAATTTGTTTTAATAATTACAGTATCATTAGCATTTACTATTACATCACCAACAAGAGTACCAGAATCACTAAGTTTATAATAATCACCCTTACTACTAGAAGTAAGAGCATTAAAATTAGCAACACTAATAGCACCTTTATAATTTAAAACTTTTGCAATTAAATCTGAAAGTAAATCCCATTTTGTACCATTCGCTTCAAATGACCCGCTTTGAGCACCAGTTATATTACATACATAAATCTTACCGTTATTAATACACCATTCATCCTTATTCCAAGTTTTTTCACTCCAAGCAGGTGCATAAGAAATCCTTTCATGTGTCATTACCCAACGATCCGCTGCTCTCCAAGGTTGATCTTGTGCTAAATTAGTTTTAATTGAAAATGATTCTGTACTAGTTAATTCACCATAAATAGATACACCATCAATATAATTAAGAAAGCCAGGAATATCTATTTGAATTTCAGTATTAGTAATCCATTCAGAAATAGGAATAACTTTTTGTAAATACATAACTCCTGTATTGTCAGTACCAAAATAAGCACGTAAAACAATATCTGCACTAGCAGGAATTGAGCCAGTTTGATAGTATAAACGTGAAATAATTTGACTTTCAGAAGGAATTACTATATATCCAAAAGATGTTCCAATTACTTCATTAGTATCATCACTTTGAGTAATAATTCTAGTTTCCTTTACATTAAGAATGGGCATTTCTGGTTCATTTGTGCCAGAATCACTAAATGGAGCAGGTATCAATAAAAATTTTCCTGAACCAGATTTAGAAGAAACAACCATATGATGACCAGCAGCAGAAATAGAAAGATCTCGTCCAATATGTAAAGAATCACCGCTTACACGTAAATCAGAATCATTCCATACACCATTGATACGTTTTTGAAAAACAGGTGTACCATTATCATCAATTAATCTAATACTATTATTGGTATTCTCATCACCGACAATATAAGTAATGCCTGAAGAATTAGATGTAATTGTAGTTGGACTTTTAGAAAACAAAGGCATTTATTACACCCCCTCAGTTACAAGTAAATTCTTAGTTCCAATCGTACCACCATGAATAACATTTATTGCTTGTGTAGAAATAAACCAAGGTTGTAATTCATAATTACCACTTGCACTAATAGGAATACCTTCATCAACTACAGCATCAGTTCCAAATGAAATATAAACATTTGTATCACTATCATTAACTATAAGTAAATATTTTCTATTAGAATTAGCAGGAAGGACAATAGTGGATGTAGTAGATACTTGAATTGTTGTATGAGTAAGAGTTAAATTTGGAAATGCTGCTATAACTGTGCGTTGTACACCTAAACCTTGAGGATCTTTTTCGTATGACTGTTGTACGGTTGAACCGTCTATAGCAATACCTTTTTGTATTGTATTTATGGAAGTTCCATCTAATTCCCATGTTGTACCATTAAAGATATAATCTATTATATTATCATCTTCAGTAAATAAATGAAATAAATCACCCATATCAGCATGAATTGGTTGATCATCTAATGATGTACCCCAAAAATGTTGTAAATGTTTATAGTGAGATGTACTTCTAATTGGCATGTGAATTTATCACCTTCTTTTTTATTATTGTTTATTATTGTTTATTATTTATTATTAGAATTTATTTTAGGATTTAGCAAAAATAAAAACCCTTATAAATAAAGGGTTTGTTGGATTGGGTATTATTATGAAAGCTGAGTTGGTTGTGATTTGGGTGGAAAATAATAATTTGATATTTATATTATTTTATTAATTTGTATTCTATCCATTCATTAAATTGCACTTCTGTATTATTTTTAAATCCATACATCTTATGAAATGAATAATCATTTAATGAATGACAATTATCACATAATGTTATTCCATTGCTTACATCTAATCTTTTTTCTTTGCACCAACTATAAGCATCTTTATGATGAGCATTTAAATTTCCACCTTTATTATCACCACAACATTGACAAGTGTAATTATCTCTTTTAAATACATTATTACGCCATTCTTTATATTCTAAATATTTTCTATCATCTTGACGTTCTTCGTCTGTTTTATTTGGATTCCAGTTTGGGTGATTCTCACCTTTATTATTCTCTCTATAGCATTTCTCGCATCTTACACCTCTTAAGAAATTTGATAGATTAATTTTTGATGGATTGCCACATTCACAAACATAATCTAATAATTCATTATTATTTATATATTCCTTACTTAATAATTTACAATCATTTTCATTAAAAATATCATTTACTTCTTCATACGTATACTTTTTATTGCCACCACAAATTTGACATCTATGACCTTGCAAAAAATCATAATAAGATGTTCTTCCTGGATTACCACAAGAACAAATATAATTTAAAGGAGTTTTCATTGAAATATATTCAGTTTCTAATAACTTACAATTTTGTGATTCAAAATAATTGAGCACTTCTTCAAAATCATGATCTTGTTGATATGTTCCTACACATATAGAGCATCTTCTTCCTTGTAAAAAATCATTAATACAATATTTTAATTGATGACCATTTAGACATTCTAAAATTAAACTACTTTTTGAATTTTTATATTCTCCTACTGTAGCAATAAATTTATATCCTAATTCTTCAATTTGCTTAATTACTAAGTCTAATGGTTTTCTAGTTATTAATCTTTGTTTTGTACTTTTACATTCTATATTATCACAACAATCCATTTCTATTATTTTTCTTTCTTTTAAATATCTATAATATTCTTTATCAATAATTTTTTCATTGCAAAAATCACATTTAACTTTAACTGAATAATTACTCCCATTAGGTAAATCTTCAATTTTTATTTTAATTAAATCTCCTTGAGAGCAAGGATAACCTTTATTTTTATAATAACTAACATTTCTGTTTGTTATGTTCATTTCAATTTCTTTAGTTAATAGCATTTTATATTTCTCCTTTCCGATATTAGAGAATAAAATGGAAAAGAGACTATATATCGGTATAGTCTCTTTGTTTTACACTTATGAATTTGCAACTTCATAAGAAACCATTATTATATTTGTTAAATTAAAATTTATTCTTAACCATCTGGAACATCTAGTCCACATGCTACTAAATCTTTAGCGGTTAATCGTTTATGTTTATTACTATTTTTCTTTATACTATTATTAAAAGGATTAGCATTTTCAATCATTTCTCCTAATTTTGATGCATAAGGATTAGCTAATATATGAACAATTGCTTCATAATTAAATTTAATACTTAATTCTCTAATTACATCTTTATATAAAATAAAAGACATATCTAAAATATTATCTTCTGTTAATCCACCAACATGAGTAAAAATTAAAGAAATTCCTCTTCGGATGGTAAATTCTTCAATAGACTTACCATCCTTTACACGTTTTTTGAATCTTCCTCATCTTCTAATTCATTTACTAATTGAACAATATTTACTAATTTTTTCATATTAATTTCATTTAATTCTTCAAAAAGTTTATTTATAATATCTTGATCATTATCAAATACACTAATTAAAAATTTATCTAATGCAATTTTACCATCAGCATATGTTACTAATTTCATTAGACCAAATTTTTTGAGAAAAATATAGTAACCATAAAACCCATCAACAATATATTTCATTTTGACGGGTTTTATTTTTACTATATTTTCACCTATTTCAAATTCATTTTCTGCGAGAGGTATTTGTCTTTCTTGCATTTTATATCACCTCTAATTAAATTAATTCTATAGATTCAATAGTATACCATTGTTTAACTAATTTTGGATTACCTTGATTATCAATTATTTGTATTTCAACAAGTACATTATTATCTTTATCTATTTTTAAAATTTCTCTTTGAATACTATCAATTTTAATAACCTTTCCTACTTCATAAGGTTTGATAATATTAATATCTTTATCAATATTAATATCTTTATCAATATTAAATTCTTTATCTTTAAACATAATATAATTCTCCTTTCAATAAATAAAAATAGAGAATAAATAAATATTCTCTATTTTTATTTTTATAATTCAATAATTAAACAGCAATATAGGTAAAACGCCACATATTTGAATCAGTTCTCCGTGGGTCAAGACCTTTTAAATTCAAAGAAAATTCACTGGCAGCCTTATAACTACCGCTAAATCCAAAATCAGGCATTAATTTACATTTATATACAACTAATTGACCATATGCAGCAATTGTACTATTTGTAGCATCTGCATCAGAATAAATCGGGAATTGAACAACTACAGGAGATGCAGCTTTAGGAAAGTCAGTTGTTTTAACGGTTAAAATTTCAGTAGTAGCAGCAGTTGCTACTTTATATGCAGGATAAACTTTACCTGTGGTTCCTGTGGCAAAAAGAACTTCAGTGGAACCAGGAGTTCCAGTAGTAATGGTTACTTTAAATTCTGATGCACCAGGAGTAGCAGATGCAGTTTCAGTATAACCATTAATTCTACAAGAACTAGCAACAATTGCAAAAGGAATAGCTATTTTATCGGATGCAATAGTATATGGCGTACCAAAATAATATCTCTCATCCGCTGCAACTGTTCTAGTACCACCAGATACTAATTTCATTGCATCCAAGTCCCATTGGGTGTCTGTTAATTTTATCTCAATCGATTTTTTTGTATCTATTTCTGCCAAATTATAGAAACTCCAACCTCCAGCAATTTCCAAACTTTCACCACCTAGAGTAACTTCACCGCTCGACGCAGTTACCAGATGACTATCTCCAACCTCAGTAGTAATTAAAACTTGTGGTGCATCTACAATAAAACCTTTAACGCTTTTTTGAGCCATAATAAATTCCTCCTTTTTTAAATAAAATAAAAAATGACATTTATATATGTCATTTAAATTAATCTAGTTTTCATTATTAAGTTGTAATTTTGCAAAATACTTATTATTTATTTTTATTATCTTAATCTAGTAGATAAAAAGAAAGTATAACCTGAAAAATTATTATTATAAGGCATAATATTAATAGATGAATTTTGTGTTAAATATAATAAACCAATACCTCCACAATCAAATCCATTTAATGAATTTAAAATCTCTTGAACCATCACTAAATATCTAAATTTATTATCCTCTAAATCTACTAAAGTATTGTAAACAATAGTTTCAAATCCTATATTTGTTCCAGTAATATAAAGATTATCTGGTTTAAATCTAGGAATAAAAAAACGAAGTTCTGAACGAACACTATCTATAATGCTATTATTAAAAGGATATTTATAAATTTTTTGTTGATTTTTTGGATCGTCACCTTTTCCTACAAGTTTAATTATTTCTTCTATTGGAACATCAGGAAGAGAAGGTGATAAAGCATCAGGGGTATCGTATGCAATGCAACGCATTAGATTTTTGTTTTCTATTAATTTGTTACCGATATTTGATAAGATTGTTCCTGCATTAGATAAATTTATAATATTTGACATTATCACCATCTCACTTTAAATTTAATCAAAATAAATTCTTCAATTTAATACTTTTATCAACAATTTCACCATTGCTATCATCTGTTCCCCTTAATGTAATATAATAAGTAGATAAATTAGCAATAATACTACATTGATCCCCATCAATAATATTTAATGTATAAGCACTAGTAGGTGTACTACCTGGAATTACACTAAAAGTAAATTCTGCATCTTCAAATAAAATTCCATTATTATATTTTTTGGCAATATAATTTTGTGAATACCCTTTAATTATTTCGGCATTACCTAATAATTCATAAGTTATATTATCTTGTGGTACTTCAATTACATTTATATTAATACTCTTAAAAACACTACTATCACTACTTAAACTAACAGTAATATCACAATTATCAATCACATCATAAGCAGTTACCAATCCATTCTCATCAACATTTGCAATTAATTCATTATTACTTGTAAAAGTTAGAGAGGGGGTAGAAGATACTAAAATTTGGTTATCATATACATTGATATTAAGTTGTAGAGTAGTACCTTGTTGTAAATCAATAGTTGTTCCATTCAATATTTCAATAGTATATATATGTTCTTCCTGTGCAACTTCACTATACTTCATTTTAAAAATTAATAACCCAGGGTTACTTATATCATCAGCAACACTTGAAATATAATAGTTATGTTTTCCTATTTTGTATATATCATTAACATTAATTTGTAAAGTTATTAATGTTTTTGATACAGTTAAAAATAATTCATTATCAACAGTTTCTATGTATTGATTGTTTTCAGTGTTTAATGAGAGTGATTTTGAAATAATACAAGGTATTTGATATGATGTGTTGTTTTTGTATATGGTTAGTGTGTTGTTGGATTTAACTATACCAGCAGTTTTATATGCTTGTATATCATCAATACTTCCTGTTACTAACCATTTATAACCATCATAATCAATAATAGAACCAGTGGATATATTAATTTCCATTGGAACATGTAATTTTCTATCATATTTTGCTTGATTTAATGGATTAGTAAAATACTGAACTAATGCTCTACAATCTACTCCATCAACAATTACATTTGCTCCTTCAGCACTATAATTTCTTCTTATATCAAAATTTTCTTTTACTTCATTTATTGTTTCTTCTGCTGAATAAAATTGAGAAGTATAATCTGTATTTAACCATTCTTGTCTTGTATTCATAAATCACGACCTCTTATAATAAATTATATTATTAATAATTAAAATGGTGCTTTTGCTAATCCTTCAATTCTCATTGCAGAAGTATCTACATCTGCCTTATAATATAATTTTTTAAAAGGTACTGCAATATTTGTTCTTGATTCACCTGCTTTTAATACCATTAAATTGTTAGCAGCAGAAGCACTTGCAACGTCAAAAGAAAGAGTGATATTGTTAACTGAATCATTAACAATAAGATTAATAAACTCCATATTTAATTCTATATTCTGTTCAGCAATGTTTGCCACCAAAGATCTTCCAATGAAATTCGTCATAATTATATATTCCTCCTTATAAATTTAAAATTATTATAATACTATTCTATTGCCATTACTTGAATTACATTTGTAGCAGCTAAATGAGTAGCACCAGCTTGTAATACTCTAACACGATTTGGATTTGCTTGAATAGATGCTTTATCTGTTATTGTACCAAGTAAAACACCATCTGTATCAAAGTAATTAACTAATATTTTAGTAGGAACAAATGGTAAAGGAATATTTGTTTCAAGAGCCAATACATCTTGTGCTGTTACTGTGCGATTTACAATGACAATTTGTTTTATACCAGATGCAGACCCTCCAGTAGAATTCTCTACAGTACAATTTGCTGCACTAGTTGTAGTAATAGTAACATTACCAGTAGTGCCAACGGCATCCCATGTAAGAATTACACTATTTCCATCAGCAGATAAAAATGCTGTAAAAGGAACTGTTGCTCTTGTATCACCATTAATTGCGGCAACCAAACTTGTAGCAGAGTTAGCTGCACTTGCACCATTTGTCCATACTCCATTAGTTGCTACTGCTACATCAGCTTCTTGATAATCAACACTATTTATAGTAACTTTCATTCCTGGTTCGGCAGTTGCATTAAAATCAATTACTGCTGATGCCATAGTTCCAGGAAAATTAATCAAAGAATTAAGTTCTACTGCACTAGCAGTTACAGAAGTTCCTGCACCAGCACCTAATTTTAAATCTGCAATTGCTAATACATCAACATTTTTATTTGTTCCAGGAACAATAGTTTTACCTGCTGTAACTGTACCAGCAATTACACCATCTAAAACTACTTCTTCACTTTGAGATACTTTTTTAAACTCAAAATCAGAATAGCTCATATTTTATTTACCTCCTTCGCTTAATTAAATTGCATAATATTTATATAATATATTACATAATTTCCTTTTCCATATTAGGAATTCTCCTTATAAAATTACTCACATCAAGAATTTCACCTCTTAATTTTGGATAATCATGTAAAGATATATTAAATTCTTTTTCAATCATGTGCATTATATGATTAATTTTTAAATATTCTTTATTGCATAAATTAGTTAAACTCATTTCACATTGAGGAGTTTTAATAAGAATTTGTTTATTGTGATTATTTTTATTATTTATCATAATTTCATCACCTTAATTAGAATAAGAATAAAATTCTTGTCTAAAGTCATCAATTTGATCATTTAAATCTTTAAGCATTAGTGAATAAACTTTGTATTCT
>Ga0209319_1001974_pt1 | contig 14240 bp, 13 predicted proteins | sample RifGroE2_FD_184000 | JGI IMG/M metagenome (GOLD analysis project Ga0209319, IMG submission 184000) | Groundwater microbial communities from Rifle, Colorado - Groundwater E2 (SPAdes) (version 2) | ecosystem: Environmental > Aquatic > Deep subsurface > Groundwater | place: Rifle, Colorado, United...
CAAAACCCCCACCGCCACCAAGAAAAATACGAACGCGAACAGCCATCCGAAAATAGGAATGAAGCTGACGATCGAAAGCAAGAATACTCCGAGCGCGGCGTTGAGCCAACTGACTTCGATCTCCTGTTTCTTGAGCAGGATTTTCGCGATCCAACTGCCCAAGATGACGGCGTTCACGAACATCGCCAGCACGACCAGCAGGACATAGGCGAGAAGCAAAACCCCTCCGACCGCCGCTCCCAAAAATGTCACGAACAAGATCACCGAAACTACCGGAACCACCAGAAAGACGATAAGTCCCCCGACCAGCTCGTGACCGAAATTACCCATGGCCGTTTTCGAGAGATCGGTCATCTGTCTCTTGAAAAATATCGCCAGCACCGAAACCAGAACTATCGCGGACAAGAACTTCATGAGCCCGATGAAACCGAGCAGTCCCGCCACCTCCCCTCGGATATTCTTCCGGCCCATTTCCAACTGGTTGAATTTCGTGGCTCCCTTGATGGCGGCTCCGCCGACGATGTCGGCTTTCACGGGAGAACTGTAAATAAGATCGCCTTCGATAACGGCGTCCTTTCCTATCATCAACCTCTCGGTGCCGATAACCGTCAAATTCCCGGCGACTTTCCCGTTCACGACGATTTCACCCGCACCGATCTGGAGATCCCCGTTCACATCCCCGTCGATCACCACTCTTCCGCCTGCCAAAATCGCATCTTTACCGATCATGATGCCTTTGACCACCTGCACCGAGCCTCCGGCCGCCGCCAAATCGCCCGCGATATCGTTACCGATAACTATCTGCCCGCCGGCTATCCTGACGTCATCCTTAACCTCCCCCGTCAGATTCACGTTTCCCCCGGCCAAAATCACATCCCCCTCCACAATTCCCGTCACCAACACGTTCCCGCCGGCCGCCACCAAATCGCCCGCGACGTTGCCGGCCACCGCGATGTTGCCGGACCCCACATAAAGGTTATCCTCCACGGTCTCGTTTTTCCCGAGCGAATATTCATTGCCGCTGCCGAGCGTCGCCGCCAAGGCGAAAACGGGCACCGTCAAAAACAGCGCCGAAAAAAACAGGACTCCCTTCCTCATTTTTCCCATAAGCAAAAAATTAAAAAAATTATAACCTGCACACTATTACAACAAAAAAGAAGGGATATTCCCCCTTCTTTTCCTATGCATCAATCATATCACATTTCGGTCAATCCCTCCAAGCCTTTTTCAAGATCCCGTTGATCGCGTCCTCATCGTCACAGGAATATTTTTCCGAAGCCAAATAATAATTCTCCTTGGCCCCGTGGCATCCGCCGTTCCCATAAGGCAAAATGGCCATTATCGGCAGCATGAAACCGTTGCCTCTTGAAAGGAAATAGGTATGCAGATCCTTGAGGGTCTTTTTTCTCATATCCGAATCCATCCTGGCGAAATTGCTCATGTCGTCCCCGACCTTAGGCGTCCAGTCCAGGTGCAAAAAGACGTTATTGGCTTTGCTGGCGAAAGTCTTATGCCAAAGCAATGCCCAGCACCAATCCCCCGGTTTTTTCCACCACCTCGAAGAGCAAGCTCCCTGCTGGATAGATCCGTCGCTTTTGAGGCCCACTCCGCCGTCGAGAAAATCGAAATTCTTAAGATATTTCTCATCAGTAATGTCGTTGGTCTGCGCGCCGATCACGATCTCCATCCCCTTGGAAGCGGCGTACTCCTTCATCTCTTCGATGATCTCCGGGACCACCGGATCGGAAAGATTGTCGCTGTCCTGATAGAAAATCTGGCCGAACAGGAATGATTGGATGCCTATGTCCATAGCCTCCCGGGTGATCTGGCGGAGATATTTTCTATACTCCTCCGATTCGAAAGAAGGGATGCAAATGTTCTTTTTCCAAAAATCCTCCTGCCCGTCCTTGCACATCTTTTCAAAGTTGAACCGCCTGTCGCCTTCCTCGTAAGTATAAAGCGTCTTGGTGTTGACCGCTTCGGCGATGAACATGCCGAATACCGCCTCGTCCTTCTGTTTCTTTATATCCTTGATTATCTTGCTCGCTTTGTCGAAATCCGGATCATCGGCCCAGGTCTCGAGCGCCCGATGGAAATAATAGCAATCGGAACGGCGGGCCAGCCTCATGGACTCCTTCGGATCCCCACCGAAACCGTTGAGTAGTCCGTCGGCCACGCACCCTTGCGCCTTCATCCTTTCGATGTCTGGCGGAGGTGGCGGTGGAAGCGGGATCAGATTGGTCGGAACCGGAGGAATCGACGCCACGATCTCGTCCACGGAAGAAAGTTCCGAAATCTCAGCCGGCTCGATTTCGAAGCTCCGCGATTCCCTCACCAAAAAATACCCGACCCCGACGGCGTCAAGCAAGATGATCAGTACGGCTACCCAAGATTTTATCTGCAAATTCTTCAGCATATCTATTCCAAGTATACATCATGTAATACCAAAATGAACCCGCTTTCTTTTGGAAGCCCGAACCGACAAGACATATCCTTGCTTTACCTCTTGAAATGTGAGATATTGGGAAACAATGTCCAGATAAAAGAAGCCGGATCTTTGACAACCTTATTCGCTCAATAATGAGCACCAACACAGGGAGGAGCCTAATGAAAAAAGTTTTTGAAATCAAAGGCGTGCATTTTGATCCGGTATTCGTACAATCAGGCACGTTGAATTTCGGCGGCGAAGGATGGCGATACCACAAACCGCTGAAGGTCGTCCTGCCGGAAAGGTTCGATTTCTCCGGAACGACGGACGTTTCCAAGACGACCACGTTCGCCCCGCGGCAAGGAAACATGCCTCTTGACGGAAACTTGCAACCGAAGGAACTGTTTCCCAAATGCATCTATGTCGACCACGCCAAAGGGATCGCGCTCAACGCGGTCGGCCTCAGCGGACCAGGAATGCCGGCCCTTCTGGAAAGAAGGATTTTGCAAAACAAAACCAGACCTTCGATCATTTCGATCATGGCCGCGGACGGAAAGACCACGAATGAACGGCTGGAAGAAACCGACAGACTCGGCTTAGTCCTGGCGAAAGCGAAGGGCTCTTTCCGTGCCCCATTCGGCGTCGAAAATAACATCTCCTGCCCGAACACCGACCATGATCCCGCCGAAAAAGCGAAGCAGGAAAAAGCGCTGGCAGAAGAAGTTATCGAGCAAGGACGCATCCTGCGGCATCATCTGGGTTCCGACGCCGTACAAGGAATCAAGATCAACCCGCTCATGACTACCCGCACCGCCCTTCTGATCCAAGACTCCGGGGTATACGACTACATCATGGTTTCAAACACGATTCCTTGGTTAGAACTTCCGGAATGGATCGACTGGCGAAAACTGTTCGGATCCGAAACCTCTCCTCTCATCAAGCGAGGACTCAAACAACCCGGCGGACTGTCGGGAGCACCTTTGCTTCCCATCGTCATGCGCTGGATCATCGAAGCCCGCGCGGCCGGAATCACCATCCCGATCATCGCAGGCGGAGGCGTCCTGCATCCCAAGGACGTGGATATCCTTTATTTCGCCGGGGCCACCTCCATCTCCCTGGGATCCGTGGCTTTCTTGAAACCCCATAACGTACAACCGATCATCAAACGGGCCAATCAACTTTTCGGAGGGATCTATGAATACTGAAACTATCACCATATGCCGTCCTGACGACATGCACGTCCATTTACGGGAAGGAGAAACTCTCAGCAACGTCCTCCCCTACACCTCCAGCATATTCGCCCGCGGCGTCGTGATGGGAAACCTCCCGGAACCGATAGCCACGGCTTCGGATGTCGAACGCTACCGCGAAGAAATCCTTTCCGTCGCGCCTGATTTTTCGCCCATCATGAGCATCATGCTGACCGAAAGCACCACACCGGAAACCCTGGAGAAAGCTTGCCGGGCCGGAGTCAAAGTCCTGAAATTCATTCCAGGAAACATCTCCACGGGATCGGCAAAAAAACTCGACCTTCCGCATCTGCGGAAACTCACGCCCTTGTTGGAAAAAGTGCGCGATTTAGGAATGGTATTCTCATGTCATTTCGAGTGCGGATTTCATCCCAATGGCGCACCCATTCCGAAAATCCACCAGGAGAATTTCGCGATTCGGCACGCCAAGCATGTGGCTGATTTCGTGCCTGATTTGAAAATGGTGGTAGAGCACGTGACCACCGAGAGGATGATCGATTTTATCTTCTGGGAAGCTCCGGACAACATCGCCGCGACCATCACCGCCCACCACGCGATCCTGCTCTATGACGACGTTTGCGACAAGGATGATTCCGTACGCAACCCGCTGCATTACTGCAAACCGGTGGCGAAACATGAAGCGGATCGAATGAAATTGCGCCAAATGATGACCACTGGGAATAGAAAGTTCTTCTTCGGTTCCGACACCGCCCCGCATCCGCTCTGGAAAAAGCGCGGCCCCAATCCCGCGGCCGGCATCTTTAGCGCCCCAGTGGCACTTCCTTTACTCTGCCAAATATTCGAAGAAGAAGACGCCCTGGAGAACCTGGAAAAATTCGTTTCGAAAAATGGCGCCGATTTCTACGGCCTGCCACGCAACCAAGGAACCATCACTCTCAAAAAAGAGTCCTGGACCGTCCCCGAAGTCCTCGAAGGGACCACGGTCTTCATGGGCGGCAAAACATTGGACTGGAAAGTCTGCTAATGTGCGGCTTCCTAAAACCGAAAAGCCCGTTCACTTCACGCGAAGTGGACGGGCTTTATTTTTACAAAAAAACACTTTGAAAAATCAAAGTGTCTCGCATTTCATATCTGCATTTCGTATTTGGAATTCCGTATTTTTATCTGAACATTGCGAAGCGCGTTTCTGAATCCCAGCGCACGAGCGTTAAAAAATTTTGAAACGCAGCGTAGCGGAGTGTAAATTTTAATTGGCTTTCAAAATCTTTGATTTTGTCCAGACAATATATACCCGTAGGGTGCAGCGAGTAAGCGCCGGGATTCAGCCAGCGCGAGCACGTTCGGCATTTCTTTTGTTACGTTTCTTCATGCGAAGAAAAGTAAGACCACACGTCATTCCTTCTGCTTCATCTGGTGAAGATAGATTATGCGCATTTTCTCCATTTTCGCAGGCAACTTACGGAAAATCCTTTCATATTCCTTCATGCTTATCGTCTGCAAGGCCCTGCTTTTATTTTTCAAAGCGAAATCTATTTTATGGAATCTTTTCAATATTTCCAAAACTCCGATACCCAAAAACAGGAACGACAGGGATATCATCACGTCTTTTTTCCAAGAAGCACTTTTCTCCAAAACGCTTCCCGCTTTCCTCAAGAAAGAATCGATTTCGTTTTTGAAAACCGAAACTCTGTTTCCCGCATTCGCTATGAAGTTACCTTTGCCGGCAGCCAGGGAACTGTCGATTAAAATAGCCTTTCCGTTTTCAAGCGGAGCCGCTTCCTCTTTTTGGGCCACCTTTTTCTCAGGAGCCGCCACCACCACGCCGCGGTTCCCGAACTGCTGGACCGTGATTATGGTTTCCTTGCCGTTCACCGTCCCGCTGACCACCGCCACACCGATTTCATTGAACTGCTCTCCCAGAATGTTTTTGCGGTGCGTCGCGCTGCCCATCAGCGCTTCGTTCTGTTTTTCGGCGCTCTTGAAATTTATGGCCAAATTCTCCCCGGCGAACTTATAATCATAGCCGGCTTTCCCGATCCAGTGCCATGGAGTCAGTCCCTCGGGCGAAGTGTGCGCGAAATAATCCTTGGAAAGCATGTCCTGGGCTTTTTCCTGCGCAGCTTTTGCAAGATCCTCATTTTGCGCCAAAAGGACCAGTCCCGCTTTTTCCCTTTCCGAATTGATAAGATCGATCACGTTTTCAGCCGTTATCTGGCTGGCCGAAACCGGCAAAGCCCAAAAGGCTCCGCCGCATAAGGCAAAAAGGGTGAAAATTGTGATTTTTATATCTGTTTTTTGCATAAAGTAAATTGGTATTTGCCCGGGGCAAGCCCCGGACCCTTCGGGTTACGCAGTAATCTGCGGCGCAATTAAGCCAATTTGTTATCTGCTCTCGCTCGGAAATGAAAGCTTACTTTCATTTCTCTCACTTCGTTTGATAATAAAAGAAAAAGGGCGCTCCGCGAGGAAACACCCTTCTATTTATCTTCTTCTATTATACACCCAAAAAGGAGAAAAGTCAAGGATTATCGATCAAATTCACGCAGGTAGCCCATGGCCTCCTCGAGCATCTTTTCCAGAAAATCCATCTCTTCCTTTTTCATTTTTCCCCTATTGCGTTTCATGAAAATCTCAAGCACTCCCGGATTGATGAAGCTGATCTTGTCCGCCATCTGCAGATATTTCCCTTCCTTGGTCCTGGGCTTGCCTTTCAGGCCGTGGTGTAAGATGCAATCCGCGATCTTATCATTCAAAATAAAATTCTCCTTTTCCAAAATCCCGATTCCCTTTTCCGCATGATCTTGCTCGCTCTCGACATAACCGATATCATGGAGCCAGCCGGCCATTTCCAAGACCTCCCTGTCGACCGACCCGTCCCCCTCCGAAAGGGCTAGTGCTGTCTTGGTCACAGCCTTGACATGGAAGATGCGGAACTCGCGATCCGCCTCGCCCTCGATTTGCGAAAAAATTTCCAGCGCGAACTCCTTGGCTTTTTGCGGCGTAAGCGTTTTCTTATCCATAAATTTCAAGGATAATTCTTACACCTCGATTTTAACACATAAACGATCAAAAAACTCCCCTCCTGGGGAGCTTTCTGGTTTTTGAGCCGGACATATTCACCCCGTCGTATCGGATTTTTATGCGACCGGGGCGATGAAGTTCAAACTGGGTTTCAGAATTTATATTGACGTATTACTCATAAAATGTTATTGTTTCATAACCAAAATAAAAATTCCCGTTCTTTGAAAGGAAGGTGACGAATGCAGACACATCCAATAATCATAGACTGTGATTCAAATCCGGTAATTCCAGACAGGCGATGGAAAATAATTTCTCATCGCAAGAATGGGCAATTAGCTTGGGATCCTGGAAAAATCGAGTTGATTCTACCTGAAGCGCAAAAGACGCTCGATCTCATGCCTTTGCCCGCAGACTGGGGAAAATCATCCACCGGAAGAACACACCGGTACAGAGTCAACGTCAGTAAGCTTCATGAAGAAATGGAATCGATGGATGCGCTCAATGCGAATATTCTCGATTTTCTTCTTGAAAATCCTTCTCTCATTCCCGAAGAGTGGAAAAAAAACAAAGCGATTCGCTTCTGGGGCACGATTTATGATTTTGGCGGCCCATGTGTCCGTTATCTTCGTTGGCGCGCTGGCAAATGGAACTGGGGTTACACGTCAATTTGCGGCAAAGGCATTGATTTCGATGCGTACCGTCGCTGGTTTCCCGCAGCAATACTCAAAGCTGCTTAAAAACAATATTCCAACACCGATGCAATACAAGCTCCACAATCGCATAAGATGTGGAGCTTTTCATTTTTATTCACTGGTTAGATTCCCATCCCGAGTAGCGCAAGAACGCGGCCTTATTTGAATATAGGGGGAATTTATTGCCTCGCAATCTGCTGATAGCTCCTTGTCCTCGACAGCGCCGAACGCTCATCCGCGTCCGACGACGCTCGATTGCTCACCTTAGTTCGCATCTCGCTGCTGTCGGGTTCGATTCCCCTTCTGCCATTTCGATATAACCAAAAAGAATCCCGGATTGGGATTCTTTTTGGTTAAGTGAGCGGGTAGGGGGAATCGAACCCCCCTCCTCAGCTTGGAAGGCTGATATAATAGCCACTATACGACACCCGCTTTCTTTTCAAACTTACAAAATACATTATACATCATCAGAAAAAATTGTCCAGGCTTCATTCCTGCCAAAGGAAAAGCGCCCTTGCCGGACGCTTTTCTTTCCCATAAAGGCTTTATTTGGCCATATTGAACCTTCCTGAAATCACATGCCAGCAGATGAGTTTGAAGAACGCTTCGATGTAATCCGGCTTTTTGAGGCCGGCCGGCATGAAGGCGTGCTCGAAAACGTCCAAGACTAAAAGAGGTTCCGCTCCGGAGAGGTGCCCCCCGTCATGCTCGTTGACCCAGGTGTTGAAAAGTTTTCCGCTTTCCCTGTCCAGATAGAGGATCACCCAGCCGATCCCACGCATGGAAGCTTTGGATTTGAAATTCTTCTCCCAATTTTCATATGAACCGAAATCTTTTTCAATAGCGCTATAAAGCTCGCTCCCCTTTTCCAATTCCGATCCGCCTTTCATCATATTTTCAAAATACAATTCATGGAGGCGCATCCCGTTCCATTCCCAACCGAACCTTCGGGAAACCTCGCCGAATTCATATGTCCCCTCTTCTTTCTTCATGATGTCCAAGGCGCCGTTGGTGTTTTTCACATAACCTTCATACAGCCCGAAATGTCCTTTGAGCAATTCGTCGGACAGCACGTCGTTACCCAGAATGGATTCGAAATTCTTCAGCTCGTAAGCCATAATTTTTCTTTTAATTATTTACTCCCCTATTATATCTTGCCTACCAATTTAAGCCCAGGCTTGAGTGTCTTGCTTCCCGGCTTCCAATTGACCGGACAGACTTCCGTTTTGTGCGTCCTGACAAACTTCGAAGCCTGGAGTTTTCTGAGGACTTCCTCGATATTCCTGCCGATGCTGTTGTCGTGGATGTCCACCGCCTTGATTATCCCGTCCGGATCCACGATGAACGTCGCGCGGAGCGACAAACCTTCTTCTTCGAGATACGTCCCCATCGCCCAACAGAGGTTTCCGGTCGGATCGGCCGCCATCGGGAATTTTATTTTTTTGATAGCCGGGGAGTTGTCATGCCAAGCCTTGTGAACGAAGACCGTGTCAGTGCTCACGCTCAGAATTTCAGCGCCCTCCTTTTTAAAGTCAGGATACATCTCGGCGGCCGCTTCAAGCTCGGTCGGGCAGATGAAGGTGAAATCCGCCGGATAAAAAAGTAGGATCAGCCACTTCCCCCTGTAGGAGGACAGCTTTATTTTTTTCTCTTTCCCTTCGTGGTAAGCGGCCAACTCGAAATCCGGAAGCTTTTTTCCGATCAGCGGAAGTTCTAAAATTTCATCTTCTTGCATGTTTTTTCGTTCATTAAATTATTTAAAACGCACAGGAATTACTACAGGCGGACCTCGCCTTTATTTCCCGTCGGGGTCGATCCGGAACCTCCAAAGATAATCCTTGCAATGCTTGGCGTAATCGATACCTATCCTTTTACCCGCTAAGATCTTCCTGCCCGCAACAGCTTCGGCGGCTGGCTCGATCCAGAGCTTCTTACCTTGGGTCGCGTCATGCCCATTGAGACTCCTGTCTATCTCCAAAAACCTGCAGAGTTTTCCCGGGCCGTTGGTCTTTTCATATTCCAACCCTTCTATTTTCACGGCCCTGATCAGCACGGCCGCCGGAAAATCCTTTTTCTCAGTGACGATGTTGAAGCAATGGTACATTCCGTAAATCATGTAAATATAAGCATGCCCGGCTTCGCCGTACATCGGTTCCGTCCTGGGGGTCCTCCCTTTGGAAGCGTGGCTTGCCAGATCGTCCTCGCTCACATACGCTTCTGTTTCGGTTATGACGGCGCGTATCTCTTTCCTACCCGTCTTTCGCACCAGAATTTTCCCCAACAAATCCCGGGCGACCTCAAGGGTGGGGCGGACATAAAATGATCTTTTCAAAATCATATCCGGTTGTTTTTTTGGGAAATCGCGTCCTCGTACAGTTTGAGCATATTTTTCGCGCAAATATCACCGGTGTAATTTTCACGTGCGATCTTCATGGCGTTTTCAGAAAACCTCCTTCGAAGCTCCTCATCGTCGATGATTTTTTCCAATGCCCTGACGAACTCATCTGCATCTTCGGAGACCAAGAATCCACTGGCTCCGTCCATGACCTGATCGGAAACCCCCGTCGCCCTGACCGCGACGACCGGAAGACCGCAGTACATCGCTTCGGCGATCACCATGCCCTGCGTTTCCGATTTGGAAGAATAGACGAAAATATCCCCGGCCACGAACACGTCTTCCTTGCGGTCCCCCTCTTCCGCGAAAATCACCCGGTTTTCCAATCCTTGTCCGGAAACATATTCTTTCATTTCAGGAAGGAGGTTACCGCTGCCTTTCGCTAAAAAAACGACGTCTTTCCTTTTTCGCAAAATCGGAACGACCGCCCCAAACAGAAACCCGATGTTCTTCTCTTCGGTGAACCTGGAAACTATCGTCAGTACGATTTTGTCATCCGCGATGCCATATTTTTTCCTGATAACATTTCCATCGGACCTGTCGAATTTTTCCGTATCCACCCCGGTCGGAATCGATGAGATATTTCCGTTGCTGACTCCCCATTCCTTGATAATTTTTTCCACGGAGGATGTCGGGGTCACGACGAAATCGCTCCTGTTGGCGTATGTCACCGCATTAGTGATCGTCCACCAAGCGGCCAGCTTCCTGGGAATGAACGGCGGGACGAAATGCGCGTATCGGTCATAGAGGGTGTGCCAGGTGAATACCAACGGGACCTTCTTTTTTTTCGCCCACCTCCTGGCCGCATATCCCAAAAGGTTCGGGTGCTGGGAATGGATTATATCTATTTCCAATTTCTCCAAAATATTGCCGATCTTCCAGGAATACGGAATGGCCAGAGGGAAACTTATCTTATAATTCAAGTCGAAAGAGGGGTAGCGGAAAACGTTCCGGTTCGCATCCGCATAACCGACGGCTTGGGGAGCGAAAACGTAAACCGTGTGCCCCATCCTTTCGAAATCCAGCCTGAAGGATTCAATCGAAGTGGAAACGCCGAAATAATTAGGGAGATAGTTATTGGTAAAAATGGCTATCTTCATTGTGCGTTAGGTTAATTTTCCTCAAGAAAATCAAGGATATCCTGAAACACATACTCGTTATTGATATCCGCGACGAAAGTATGGTAAGCCTTTTTGATATATTTTTTCACTTTGACTTTGGAGTTTATTTTCCTATAAATGCATTCCAAGCTGTCCGCGGTGACTATGTGGTCGTGGGTCGACTGCATGACCAGGCAGGGCTGGGTGATGAGATGGGTGTCCCTGCGCGCTTCCCTGGTAGTCCTGATGGCGTCCAGCACGCTTTTGACCGGGAACGTCTGATATGAAACCAGCCTCGTCACCATGCCGGAAGATCCGAAAGACGGAGGATAAAATTTCTTGTAATATCGCTTGCCGACCAGCAGGAATATCCTGGCGAAAAGATCCATCATCCTTTCCATCCTCATTTTATACGGAGTCGCCATCAAGATTATTCCGGAAATTCCGGAAATTTTTTTGGCCAAAATCAGCGTCAGCGCCGCCCCGATCGAAGTTCCCGCGACATAAACCTTGTCGCAATTTTCTCTGAGCTTCCCGTATCCCCTTTCCATGTCTTCCACCCAATCCGTCCAATTAACGCCTTCGAGGTCGCCAGGTTCGGTTCCATGGCCTTTGAGCAGCAAACCGTAAACCGTGTAACCCTGCGTATTCAAGAATTTTCCAAGCCTTCTGACTTCATAAGGGGTGGATGTCCAGCCGTGCGCCAAAAGGACGCCCTTGCCGTTGGTGCCCTCGAAAAAGAATGACTCCCTCGTAAGGTGCCTTTCGCTCTCCAAAAGCGCCTTAGGGTCCTCAAAAAGCGGCTCTTCTATGGAATCCAGTATTTCTTTGGTAGTGGTTATCATAAGCTTATAGTACCCCTTATCCTATTATTTTTCCAGGATTTAAGCAAGAAAAAAAACCGCCTCCGTTCGGCGGTTTTCGTGCCACCGGAAAACCTACTTCCCATTCGCACCCAGCAGTTCCTTTGACTCCTTCTTCTTGTACAATGTTATGCCTGCATAGGAAATAGCGGCGGCTCCCGCGACAGCCCAACCGATCCAGTCGATGTATTGGCTGATTTCCCTCCAAAGATATCCGTAAAAATATCCCATCGCCACCAGAAAGCCGCTCCAGACGACTCCGCCCAGAATCGAATACTTCACGAATTTTCCAAAATCCATCTTGACGATTCCGGCCGCCGTGAAAGTCGCCCAGCAAAGTCCGGTCGTGGATTTGACCGCGAAGATAGTTTTTCCACCATGGCTGTTGAAATATTTTTCCATTCTAAGAACCAACGGCTCCGTGATGCCCATGTATTTTCCGAATCCCCTGACGAATCCCATGCCGTATTTGTACCCCAATCCGTAAAGAATTACGTCCCCGATGACGTCCCCGGCCATGGAGAAAAGGAGAATGAAAATCCAATTGAAAGCGCCAAGCGACGCCAGCATCGCCGCGACGATCGTCACGACCGGCCCTTCTATTATCATCAAAGGGAGCATTCCCCAATAGCCGTAGTTTCTCAAAAATTCGAAAATCTGCTGTCCCGCCTGTTCCATTTGTTTTTTTGAAAAAATATTACCTTCCCATTATACATCAAAAAAAGATGCTCATCACGTACGAATGCGCACAAGCGCCGAGATCCTTCTGTCGCGCCACGGGGAATTTGCAATGCGATAAAATTCCCCGTGGTATTAAAGATATCTAAAAGACCCCTTTATTGGGGTCTTTTAGATATTCAGTAGCGCCACGGGGAATCGAACCCCGGTTACCAGGATGAAAACCTGGTGTCCTAACCACTAGACGATGGCGCCATATTGTCCGATTTTCAAGGAGAAAAAGTCAGCACACCAAAAATTGCCATTTAGACAATTTTCGATGAAAACCCTGCGGTTTTTCGTCAACTTCAAAGCCTTTTTGGAAGAATTTGAAGCGCTATCTTTTTCAATACAATAGCAGTCTAGCAGAAATAAAAAAATAATCAAGGGCCAGGGCCTCGATTATTCTTTTGACTTTTTTTCCGATCTTTTCCTACCTGTCTTTTTTATCCTGGATGACTTCCACCAGTTTCCTTTTCGCCCTGTTGATCAAGGTTCCCACAGTGTTCACGGGCTTATCCAGAATCTCCCCTATTTTCTGGTATGAATACTCGTTGAAATACCGCAGCAGCAATATTTTTTTATATTTGGCCGGAAGCATATCCAACGCGTCGTCCATTTCTTTGGCGATTTCTTTATGCATGAAAATATCCGCGCTGTCATCCGCTTCCACGCTTGTCACCAGCTTGTCCTTGCTCGTCGTGATTTCTTCCCAGGAAACCAACCTTCTCTTGCTTTTCCTCTTTATGAAGTTCACCGCCTCATTGTGGGATATCCTGTATATCCAGGAAGAAAATTTCCTTTCCAAATCGAATCTGTGCAGGTTCTTGTAGGTCTTAGTGAACACGTTCTGCAAAAGATCCTCCACCTCGTCCTTGTTGCGTACCAGATGGAACATATAAATGAAAAGGCTTTTCTCATAACGCTTGAAAAGGATCTTGTACGCCTCCGGGTTCTGCTCCATGACGATTTTGATCAGCTCGTTATCCGTAAGTTTTTCGCATCTGGCCAAATCCGCCTTCCTTCTGAAGGGAATCTTGATGTTCATCGCGTCATCGAGCTGCCCCCCCTTGATCAGTCGCGTATCCCCGTTTTTCATGTAAAAATCAGACTTCCTACGAAAATAAACCTTGGGAGAATCTTTCTTTTTTCCCGACTGTTTTTTTGAGGCGGTAACTTTTTTTTCAACTTTCACTTTCGTCTTTTTTGCGACTTTTTTCACGGGCTTTTTCGCGGCCTTTTTCACCGCTTTTGAAGACATCTTGGTTTTGGAAACGGTTTTTTTAGACATAGCCTTGGGGCTTTTCTTTTTAGCTTTCATATGATAGCATCACTTAATGATTATCCCCTTAAAGTAATGTCGGAAGAAGCTCTGGACCAATGCCCGAGCGGGATTTATTTCCTCTCCCGGTAATATAATATTGTACGCCTAATAACTCCAAATGTCCAGCAAATTAATCCTAGCCATCGAGACCTCCTGCGACGAGACAGCCGTCGCCGTTTTGCGTTCCGATGATGATTCATCGGAGGTCTTGTCGAACCAGGTATCCTCGCAGGTCAGTCTCCATGCCCAGTGGGGCGGAGTCGTGCCCAATCTGGCAGCCAGGGAACACGTGAAGAACATCGCGCCGCTTCTCGAAAAAGCTCTTTCCGAAGCCGGCATCACGCTTCCGCAAATCGATCTTGTTTCCGTAGTCAACGGTCCGGGGCTCATTCCCGCCCTTCTGGTCGGAGTCAATTTCGCCAAAACGCTAGCCTACCTTGCGGAAAAACCGCTCATCGGGATACATCATATCGAAGGCCATATATACGC
>Ga0209319_1001975_pt1 | contig 14239 bp, 16 predicted proteins | sample RifGroE2_FD_184000 | JGI IMG/M metagenome (GOLD analysis project Ga0209319, IMG submission 184000) | Groundwater microbial communities from Rifle, Colorado - Groundwater E2 (SPAdes) (version 2) | ecosystem: Environmental > Aquatic > Deep subsurface > Groundwater | place: Rifle, Colorado, United...
GTCTTGATCAAGTGAACGCTAAACCGAAACGTGGAAAGTATACCACATATAGAAATTATTTCTGTACACATGGAAAGGATACTGATTGGGAATCACTTGTAGAATGCGGTGTGGCTACATATCATAATTCAGACCCATCGGTTTATTATCATGTTTCACCTGGTGGATTGCAGTTGATGGAACGAGTTTTAGGTTTTAAGATTGTAGAGGGAAAGTGAGAACATGGAACTATCAGACTTTCTAACAAAAGAAAAAGAAATCGAATACAAAAAAGAACAACTCACTGAGGAACTTATCAACCTGAATAAAGAACTTAATTTGTTATACACAACCGCGCGGAACAATGGTTTTGTATGGGATTCAACAGAAAAGAAATGGTATAAGGAGTGAAATATAATGTCTCAAATATTCCAATCCGTTACCGCACCGGACGGCGAAAAATGTTCAATATGCCATAAAGTGATTCAGGGATGCAAAATTGAATATTCTTGTAATTATAAGACCGTGACATTATGCTTAGAATGTAATAAACATCTAGATGAGTTGCGGTCTAAATTAGACGAAGCCAATAAAGTTGTATCTATGTGCGAAACAGAATATTCAAAAGAGTTATGCCGTGTATTTGAGTATGTAGAGGAGTGAATGATGACACCCACCTGGATTTCAGTAAAAATCAAAGAAAACGGCACTGTCATAACATCAGACGGTAGAGCCACAGACGACGCTGGGAAGACGTTTAGGACAGCTACAGAAGACGAAATGAAATGGTTTTCAGGAGAATGAATCACCAAATCTTCCACCATCTTCTTTTATCTTCCAATAATAAGATTTTATCCTCTCTTATTTTTTCAATGTGTGAAATCAACGTCTGAACCTGAGAAACATGCGCTTTTGAGATATCGTTCTGTTCTCTGATTATCTCTCTAAATTTCTCAGTTTCAGATAGTCTAGCTTCCAGAGAAATGATCTTCTTTTCATATTCTAAAATCTTCTCACGGTAAGATTCGATCTTCCCTCTATCCTCTGAATAGTAATATTTCAGGGCTTCCGTCACTGCTTCCGTTTGGGTTTGGTTGTGATCTTCTATCCATCGGATGATTTGCATATCTAATAAGACTGAGATCTTCTTTTTGTCTTCTTGCATATTTTAGATATTTGCACAAATATTATTTAAGTTACTCAGTTTCGACAACGATTTCTTTTTGCTCAAACTTTGCTGTATTCTTTCCATCCAGCCGGCAAATAGTCAATATCGCAGAATTAGGAATAAACTTATACTGTCCTTTACATTTTAGAGAACACTCCGAGCACACATAATGATACCATGTCTTCCCGTCACCTGCTACTTTCCTTTTTTCTTCAGTAATCAAAGGAATGAGAGCCTGAACTATTGTTATTACTTCTTCTGTGTTTCCTGCTGCTAAGAGACTCAATGCGGCTGCTGCTTGTTCTTCGAGAAAATCTAACTGTTTTATACTCATTATTTCACCTGGTTACATTTGGTAACTTTTGTAGTTTTCTTAATCTGAGCGATCAAATCATAAGCATCTAAGACGACTTTCCCAACTTGAATTTCAGTTATATATGAATTCTGTGTAATATTATGTCGCACCCTATAAACATTAAAATCGCCCTGGACGACTGCACCATCCAGTTCTGTTGAATATGCTTTGACGGAAACCATGTCTCCATAGTGAGCTTCAGGAGTTCCAACTAGCTTTATACTGCCTGAGATTGTAGCTGCGACTTTTCCCGGAAGAACGCCAGCCGCGATACTCGCACATGTCGCATTGCTCTGCAATTGAGAATAGACATCCACATCTGTTTTTCTGCCATAATTAGCAACTGCTGTATTATCAATTGCAGAACCTGAGAACTGGGTTCCACCGCTTGGCGTGTCACCTTTTATCTTCTGTTGTGTTGCTTGATCCTCTATGGAAACCTCAAAAGTACTTCCTAAGTACCGAGCAGTACCCTGATATGCTTTGTACTTGTCAGTGGCAACCGTATCTAATTTCTTCCATGTCAAATAGGTCTTATCGAGAAGTCCACCTGCTGTATAAGTGCATTTCGTCCCGGTCTTCCACGCCTGCCCGGATTGCTTTTCAAGATCCTGAAATACACTGTACAAATAAGTTTGATCAGCCTTCGTAGCATATGCAGATTCAGTATCTGTAAAATTAATATCTCCTGTCTGGTCCACATAAGGAGCCTGGTTTAAAAAAGTCAGCCGGGAAACATAATGCGCTGAATTCACGAGATAAGTTAGGATAGCACGTGCTTCTACGGTTCCCGTCCATGTTTTATTTTCTTCAATCAGGAGCTTTGAAGCTTCGTTGATATGTCCCTTGCAGATTAAGACTGTATTATTTTTTGTTGTATATTCCCCTGAGATGGCTTGAACCCTGCCCTCAAAAATGTCAGTATAAACAATCTTTTCCTTCGGTGACATCCGGCAGGACACTTGCAGCCTGACGATGTCATCTTCTTCAATGGGATTGATATACTCGGATGTGTACGGGCTTCTATTCGTGATTAATTCAATCTGAGCATAGGGCACATCAGCACTTTCAGCCGTTGACGCATTAACGAGTTTCGGGAAGTATCGTTCACCTGTTGGTTTCTGGATGATCACTCGGGGACGAAAAAACCAGAGCATGATTACCCCACCCAATGTTTATCCGGGAATTTCAAAGTAATCACACAGGGAACATCATTAGTCATGGCAACCTCAAAAACGTTAGGCTCCCCGGTAGCATCTATTTTAGGGTGTTCTGCGTCTATGGTGATCAACCATGAAAACATATAGATAGACCCGATTACAAGAGTCCCGGAAGCAGGCAAAACTTTAAGGTAAAACTTAGTCTGCCCGTTAAGCCTGAGATTACTTGCATTATCAAGTTCCCTTGTAATTTGTGTTGTTGTTATCGAGTCCCCTGTGTTTGAATCACAGTCGTACCATGTGGCATTATCAAGTGAAATTTGCAGTTTCGGGATACCGGATATCACATAAACAATGACATATGGAATCCCGGTTATCGGATTCAAACTGTCAAATTCCCAAACAAGAGAACCTGTAAGTGAAACCTGTTTTAGCGTACTTGAATAGGTATCTCCGGATCGGGATTTTACAACTGTCTGGTATGTAGCGTCAGAAAAGTTCTCAGAGTACCGGAGGCTCCCGGTTCCATCCGCGTTTACAGCTAATCTCAACCCCGGAAACACTTTATTACATAATCGCATTTGTGTCAGTGGATCAGAAACATTGAATACCGAGACACCTGCATCAGTTTCAACCGTGGGTGTACTTAGAATTTCTGTTACCGTAGCGGTAGCATCCCGGTTATAGACTCTAACAGCCGAAGAAGCAGCCTTGAGATAAAATTTGAGAGTCACACTCTGTCCTGCTGCCGAGGTTAGCGCCGGAGCTACAGACCTGGTTGTATAACTCGGAAGAATAGTAGTGCATCCTGGCATATCATAGGTTGCTACCTTAGATGATCCAAAATAAATTTCAATCCTTGAGTAACTGATACCGCCAGATGAGAGCACTGCACCTTTTATCCCTAACGCATCAACCCGGTACTTCACGCCCGTTTTTTCAGGGTACGTGTGAGTGTAAAAATCTTCATACTGATAAGTAGTATAAGAGGTTGCACCCACGTAATAGGAATCTAACCAGACGTTTGTTTCTCCGGCTGTTTCTCCGCCGCTTATGCTTCCTGATAGACTGCCCTGTGCTTCTATTGAGATATCCGGTATAGTGGCTACTGTTCCCGTTGTTGCGATATCATTACCGACATCATCAATTTCAAAGTCGGACAATTTCTGTAAGCAAAGATTGTCAAAGTACAGTTGAGTAGTTCCTGGTGGAGTCCCGGACCCGTAAACTCTAATTTCCGCATCAACGGGCGAAACTTCAAATTTGATAGTTTCCTGAAGTTGAGAATACTCTCCTTCTGGGGTCCATTCCAAAGAAATGAGAGACTGACTGTTTGAGAAGATGTCTATAACTCCGCTTCCTTCTGCTCCTACTTTTTGACAGAATCCCGTGAGTGAATAAGTAACACCCGCTTCAAATTGAACCGGCTGAGAAATCATCCCAGGTGTTTCTTCTGATCCGTCGCCTGTAATACAGAGAGCTAATACCCCATCCTGGGAGACTTCTGAACGTGCCTGCCCTGCTGTAACAAGAGTCCATCCGTCCGGCGCAATGTCTGTATATTGCCCGTAGTTGTCCGAGGTCATTACAACGCTTGCTATCTCGCTTTCGTTTTTGCCGACTGCAACGAATTTTGAAATGTTAGACGCAAAACAAAGAGAAGTCCAGTCCTTATCGAGTGCGCTTGTCCCGGCTGTCCATGTTACAGCATCAAGAGAAGACATTACTCTGTTTCCCGTGCCTGACTGTGCAACCGCGACGAGAAGTTGAAGCTCAGGAGCACATGTTATAGAACGCCATTCGTTTACTGCGGTAGCCGGGGTTGTCTGTAGGGTCCAAGTGATCCCATCCGGTGAAGTCATTACTCGTTGGGTACCTGATTCGGAAACGGCAACAAAGAGACCGAGATAACCGACCCATATGACATTAGTCCAAAACTGATCCGCAGGCGTAGCCGCAATAGTCCATGTCTCGCCGTAGTCATCAGAATACATGGCTCTATAGCCTGCGGTTCCGTTGTATGCGAGTGCCACCACTCTTTTTAAAGAGTCAGAATAACAAACCGTTAACCAGAGATTGACCTCATCCGCTGATGCTGCTGCTGTCCATGTTTCGCCACCATCGTCGCTATACATGACTCTATTAGAACCTGAATACGCGACAGCAACATAACGGTAAATTCCTTCATCATCATCCCGGATGTAACAGACAGAACCCCAATTATTATCTGCTGCGGAAGTCCTTTCGATCCATGTAATGCCATCGACAGAGGTTATGACTCGGTTGCCTGTTCCAGTGATTGAGGTAGCTACCCATGCACCCGGGAGCATATTCTCAGCATCAAGAGGATCAACACCAACCGAGGAACCCCAGGTTAACCCCCTCCATTGATTATTACAGTTTGCCGCGTTTGTTATCCCGGAAGGAATTGTCCAGGAATCCCCATCCGTTGAAATCTGGATAAGAGTATCTGCCGTGCCTGTAGCCGCAACCGCGCAAAACTGGCTCAGTTCCGGAGCATGCCTTACACATCTCCATTCGTTATCTGCTGCCGCCGCGCTTGTTTCCCATGTTTGGGTCGTACTTTGTGTCCATTCTTCAAAAGAGGGATTTTTGATAATGTTCCCGGCATAAACGTTATCAGAAGACCACTGTTCACCGGAGTATGTGACTTTTCTTGCTCTTACGTGTTTCTGGACAGACTCTTCAAAAGGAGTGTCACAGTAGAAAACAATATTATATTTATATGGTTCTGCTTCTCCTGTGGTGTCGCCTGCATCGAGATCTCTCCTAGCTGAATGATTCCTACAAATCCCGGATACCTGCCAGCCGGTAGAATCTCCCCCGAGTTCAACGTAGGTTCTCCCTGCTCTTTTCCAGCTTGCGAGAGCTCTTCTCACGTCTTCCTTGCCATATCCAAAACATCGAAGATTAATTGAGGCCCCGTCGCTTCCAAAATCACCAAGAACCCAACCGTCAAAGCCTGGCGGTTTATCTGTTGAAATGGATTGATCTGTATCAGATTCATACCCTAAAATCTTAATCGGGTATCCATTAACATACGAAGAATAATTATCAATATAATAATCTACAATTTCGTCAATTTCATTTATTCTAATCGCAGGAACAATTTTTATAGGTGGTGTGGTGGGAACATCGTTTGTATTTGTGACCTGGTAATAATCAGCAACCGCAGAACCGGAAACAATATTCCCGTTCGCGATTATTGAAACGGCTGAGGGAACACGGTTCACGATTCCGCAACCGTGACCGGCTCCTATGTAAGCGGAAGACGTTGCCAGAGTGTCCTTCGTTCCACTCACAACATTATCATCTAGATGGTAAATGTACCCAGAACCACCGGACGGAGCAGAGGCAACAAGAATCCCGGCATTGTAACAGTCTTTTATAACATTATTATAAACTTCAATCCCGTTGAAGCCTTGAATCGTGATACCAGCATTATATGTGATATGGGGAATCAGCCCGGACCCTGTAATCGTATTATCATGGATTTTAATATTCTTGTTTGTGGCAGTGCCCCGGACATCTACGCACCAGATCCCGCCGCACCATCCGTTAGTGATTGTATTGTTAAAACACTCTATATTATTTGTTACAATGAGAGAATCAATTGAATTATCTTCAATCTGGAATCCAAAACCACCTGCAAGAGAATTAAGAGCATACGGGCGAGTCACATTATTGTAGAATCTCACATTCTGGGAGTTATAACAGCGCCCTCCTGAATTAGTTCTAACTGTGAAATCGTTATTATACACTTCAGCATTGAGGGAGCGCATAACGAAAATGCCCTCGTGCATGCACTCTATTGTTTTATTATTATAGAAGTTGATCCCGTTAGCATACGAGAGTCTAACGCCGTCAGTTAGCGTATTTTTTATCGTCATATCATGGATGTTAACATTTCTCGCGGGATTTGCGAATGTTCCAGCAAAGTAGAGGCCAGGATAGTACCCATCACCCCACTGAGAAGCCGCGTATTCCGGCTGATTCGCATAGTTTCCATCGAGTGTAATATTTGACATTTCAAAGTTTTGGGTTGCAGTTCCTAAGCCTCCGATCTGATTTATAATCGGTTTCCAGATACCCCATCCTGCGGAGTTATGGAGTCTAAGAACTGCGGTTGTATCTCCCGTTAGAATCGTATTTGATCCTGCAAAGAGTTGAGCGGATATATCATAAGTGTAAGGTCCTCTCAGGTATGTTGTTATAGGAGCCGAAGGTGTACCGTTCGTGTTCGCATATGCAAGAGCCGCATTGATTTGTACGTTATCGGCTGCGCCGTCTACCGTGTAGTCGTCAGATCCTGAATTTGAGATATAGACAGTTACCATTTTTACAGCCCCGCTGCTTTTGCTTTTGATGCGCTGGTTTTATCGCCGTTGTTGTTTATTGTGTTTTTATTTGTGGTGGAAATAATTTTTACATTTTCTTCCCCAGTGCCCTTTCCCCCCGATGATTTAGTCCCTAATTCTGCGGTAAGATTCCATTTTCCAGCAAGAGACGCTATATTTCCAGCCATCTCTTTAGTCGTGATCAGAGCCGCCCCGATCCGGGTATTTGCCAGCGTTGCAGCATCAATAAATTTATACGCCTGTGACGTAGCTGCGATCTCAGCATTTGTGATTCCATTCCACCCTGCAATGGTTCCCGCCATTGGTTGATTTCCGGCATTTTGTAAGAGGGATATCATCTGCTCGGTTGTGAGATTTACAACTTTCCCGGTACTGTCTACGAGTGCTAATTGCCCGATTGTTCCACCCTGGCTCACATTTCCAGACTGCTCTAAGTAAGATTTTAATCCTTGAATAGTGAGCGCGGTAGTCTTTCCGTTGCTGTCAACTAAAGAAATTTGAGCGTTTGTACCGTCCATTCTCACGTTTCCGGCATCTGAGATGATATAGAACAGTTCTTGTCCGGTGCTTCCTGCCTTTTGCATTGCATTATCTACAGAGCCGATTTCTGAGATTGTCCCGCTCATCGGGACGTTACCCATGTTTTCTAGGAGTCCGGTATTTGTTTGGATATCAGGAGTAAGTGAATTGATTAACCCGTCTACTGTTGTTATTTCTCCCTGTGTCCCGGACATGTCAACATTTGCGAAGAGTTCAAAGGATTCTCCGGCTCTCTTGTTACTTTTTTCTATCTGTGTGGCAGATTCATCAATATTCTTCGCGGCATCCCCGAACCAACTCTTCATTGCATTATAAAATTCTTCTACCGACTGTAAAGCACCTTCTGGAATGAAATCCATGAAAGCTTCTTTAATTTCTGAAATTTTCTGAGTAACCCATGTGCTTAACCTGCCTGCTACATCTGACACAGTGTACGCAAAAATGGTGAAAAGATCTTTAGCGACTTCCCATGCTGCACTTAACAGCCCTGTTTTTTCATCAAGATAGACGAGTCCGGCGGCAACTAGAGCAAGAGCACCGACTACAAGAGTAGCTGGCCATATAGCAGCCGAAAGCGTTGCACCAAAAGCTAAAGTACCCGCCGTAACAAACGGGAGAATCATATTATAAGCGATAAATCCAGCAGCTAATAACCCAATTCCAGCTACTCCGACTGCTGCAACACTAACAAACGTCTGCATGGGTTCAGACATTCCAGCAAATGCACCCGTGACAAGGAGAGCACCGCCAGCAAGCTCTTTAAGGACTCCTAACAGGCTGAACGTTTGCACTTCCATGTTTTTCATATCGTAGCCGACGATATCAGCTAAACCGGATTTTAAATTATCTTTTATAGTTGACAGCATCCCGGTAAATGATTTAGAGCGTTCTTCCATTGCTCCAGCATATTTATCGTTCCAGATGGCTTGAATTGTGCTCGTGATCATCTCTTTATTGTTTCTATCAACAACTGCAATCTGCTGTTTACCATTTTCATCCATGTAAGTTAATGCCGTTTTCCCTGCGTCCTGGATTGATGCACCTAACTGTTCATAGTTTTTCTGTGTGATCTCGACCGCTTTGATACCAAACTCTTTCATTCTTTCAAATTCGCCCTGTTGAGCGTCTGCCAGAGCCTCGACTACTGCCATTATGGGCTTTCCCATAGCTGCGGCTGTATCGCCTACTGTTTTTCCGTACTGCTCAATATCCATTCCGTAAGCTTTCAAGCGGGTAGCAGATTCCAATAATTCCGGAAATTCAAAAGGAGTCGTGGCCGCGAAATCCGCAAGCCATTGAAACTTTTCACGGGCTATATCCGCATCACCATAAAGAGTTTTGAGTGTTAAACCGGCATCCTCAAAACCGGAAGCAATTTGAGTACCGTAAGCAGCAATGCCAGCGACAGCCGCAGCAGGGAGAGTAAAAGCCCCTATAAGAGCCATCTGTGTACCAGATGAGAAATCCCCGGTCTGCCCTTCTGCCTGCCTCAGCATAGCCCCGTACTGAGCAAAACTCGCAGCGTCAAGATGTAACCCTGCATCCGCGTACACTTCGCCTATTAATCCCGTTTTTACCGCCTCACCGTTTTAGTTTTTTTACATCTATCTACAAACGCATTGCCAGCCGCCGACCACATAGCCGCCTTTTCTTCTGGTGCGAGTTCTTTGCGCTCATTTTTAGGTAGTATCCCTTTATCAAGAAAATCAGAAACATTATACAGTCTTTTATCTTTATGCTGAGACCACGGAGCGTTTAATATCGCTGTTTTTAGATCAGCGTGCCAGATTGCTTCCAGCTTGAAACGCTCCTTTTTTTCGTCTGCGGCTTCCTCTATCATTAATTGAGTTTCAGCCGGAGAATAACCCCAAAATTCCGCAGGGGTTTTATTACACAGCCTGTATAGTATCCTTTGTTGCCTGTCAAAAAACTCATCAATGCTCAGGTCTTCCCAGCTTCCCCCTTATCCTCCCCCGGTTTTTTCTTTGTGGACATGATCTCAAACATTTTATTTTCAAGTTCTTCAGCAGTCATTTCCTTTACTTTTCTGATAGCCTGAACCCGCTTTCCGTTCATCAAACCGGAAGCTACGAAAGCATCTATGATGATTTCGTTAAGTTCCTCAAAGTTTTTACCTAGTTTAATGTAGAATTCATTTTCTATGATGTCCTGTACATCACCGAGGGTCAAGCCCTTCTTTTCCCATAGAAGCCCTGCGAGAATCATCTTTTCCAGATCTTCATTTGATAATCCATCTTCACTATCAAGGAGCTTTACAAACTGTTTATGAGTTTTTACACCGAGTAACTCATATAGTTTCTTTTGCCCGTTATTCGTGAAAAAAAGGTTAAAACCGGGTATAAACTCGGTTGTCGTTCCTGTCATTTAGGATCACCTTTATGCTGCTGCCCGGATGATGTAAATTCTTACAAAACGGGTTGCTTTTGATGTTTCCTCGACTTTCAAAAGTCTTTCAATAATTACACCGGCGGCAAGTGTAATAGCCGCCGAAGCTTCTGCTGAAGTTAATGCAGTCCACGATTCCCCGTCGTCATCAGATATCTCAATAGCAGAAGCTGCTGCTGCTGTAACTGTCAAAGTTGCTGAGGTTATCCCGTTTGCCTCATTGATTACTAAGACATCGGTATCCGCAGCAAGCGCAGCAGGAACATTAACAACGCCTGCACCGGATGCTACTATAGACGTAATAGCTGCCGTTGTAGTAGACCTTTCAGGCTGCCCGGATGCCTCTATAGTACATGAAAAAACGTATGTATTGTCGGCATTGCCAGGTACGAACGTGGATACATACCCATCATAAGAATATACCTCTCCTGCGTCTGGAATGGTCACAGAAATTGTGTGCAATGCTCTGTCAGTATAAGCACTGAACAGCGCAATTTGTCCGGCATCATTGGGAATCATGTTTCCCGAAAGGGTAACACTGCCAGGATCAAACCTTTTAAGCCCCTTCTCCATGACTGTACCGGAATCCTGAGTGGAGGTATCTTTAGTTGCAGTGCTGCCAGCCGGGAACGGGATATTATCGTCAAATACACCGTGTATTGTCGTGCCGTCGATTGAAACTGTACTTCCGTATATGTCTATATGGCCAAATGACATTGTTTTTAGCTCCGTTCGATTTGTAATGAAAAATTAACAGAATAAATTGTGCCTTCTGTTTCAGATTTTGATACCTGAAACGGTTCTGAAATTGCCTGAATTCTCTTAAATTTTGTATTGCCTGTTGTGAAATTTGTTTTTAAGTTGAGTAACGCATGTATGGCAGTTGCTTTTGTTTTTGCTGTACTTCCAGATGAATTTCTTACTCGAATGTCTAATTCAGGTCTGTATAGTGTCATATCTCCCGATGCTGTACTTTTATCTCCAAGTCCCGGCGCTGACATAACAGCTATACAGTTTTTCACGCTTTTTGAGAATCCATATAGGAATATGTCAGTTCCGGAAGTGCCTATTGAATTTGTTTGGAGATAATTGACTATATCAGTGAGATAATCGGGAATTGTCATATTGCGTTTTGCATCTCCGTTTCAAGCATTTTTATCAGTAAGGGAGACATTTTATTAAATGGAGTTGAAAGAAATTTCCATTGTCCGTGAGGATGGTAATATGTTGGAATTTCGTGAACATATACCGCGTAAGGCGTTGAATATGATAGTCTAACGTGAAATTCTGTCAGTGTGTTTTTATGAATTTTTGTTTTTCCAGTGGATTTTAACAGCCCTTTATCAACAGGGCAGTAAACAGTAGTTGAAACATCCATTACTTTTTTAGCCCATTCCTGCACACCTTTTCTTCCCGCTCCTTCCATTCTTTTTTTTGTTATCGCTAGATTAGCAATGCAAAGAGCAGTACCCGGCATTATAGTTCAGTCCCTTTTTTTCCGAGAATAACCCTAACATATTCTTCTTTTTTTCGCGTAGGTCTCTCAATCCTCTGTATCGAGGATATAGCTGGATTAGTCCCGTCCGCAAGCACTATTTTATCCTCGGCTGAGATCGAAGTTCCCGGAGGAAAAGCGATCCATGCAGAAACTATTGTATTATCACCTTCGACGGTAACTTCCTTAAGTTCTGTATAGTTGCACTTCTGCGAGCGAGAAGTCCCGTAAGAAACTTCGTGAGAAGCATTTTTAGATGCAAATGGCTCAACGGTCACTGTGTCAGGGAATTTCATTAAACCCCCTCATACTCGTCTGAATATCCATGCATGATCTCAGGGACATAAGAATCAGTTCTCCGTACTCCGTCAATGTCTGAGACGGCTGAGAGATCTGCAATCTCAGCATGCTCAGAGTCATACTCAGAAAGAGCAGCATAAACTCTATCAAGCCATGATGAAGAAGTCTTAACTTGAGACTTCCACGAAGAATCTTTTACCGACTCTGAGATGATTGTGCCCTTCCCGTGTCTATTCTCGAGAATGTCACACACAATAAATGCAGTGAGTTCCTCATATTCTCCTGTTGTAAAACTCCTAGAACCTATAATTCTATCAAGGCGTGCCTCCGCGTTTGTTTTTAGAATTGCCAACTGCGCATCCGTGATATCATCGGTTGCCAATGCTCCCACTCGATATTCAGAGTATAGCTCGATTATATCAGCGAGTGCCATGTTCACACCATGTTTACTGTAATCTGTAACAGATCAGTATCAGCCGCGTCTCTTGCCGGTGCTGTGTAGGTCAGTACTCCACCTACTATGGAAACCGGGATGTCGTCATATTTGGAATCTTCACAGTCGTAAATTATATAATTTGTAGTGAGATCTTTGATCCTCATAACTTGTTCGACTGTCACGGTATTATACGGACTCGTTAGCGTAATTGTCTTTTCAGACGCATCAAAAGAATAATAATCTGGATGCACTACTTTTACTGCGCTTGTTCCCGTTATGGAAATTTCTGAGATATCAGTTTCCAGAGAAGCAAGGGTAGCTGTTCCACTTCCCGTTATGGTAGCAAGTTCAGATGTTTTCGCAATCGGTGTTGCTGTATCGAAATCTGTTAATGCTCCGGCAGCTTGTGTTTTTATTGCAGCGAGTGTTAAGAGATCCGTTTTTGCTTTTATCAGGTCTACATTGCCACCGACTGATGATAATCCTGATGCGGTTGCTAGTTCTGCTTCTGAGATTGCGTCTGTTGCCTGCGTTTTTATGGCTGCCAGTGTCAGGAGATCGGTCTTAGCTTTGATGTCGGTAAAAATTGATACAGAAGGAACGACTGTGAGTAATATACTAAGTGTCGCAAAAGCTGAATTGGTAGACACTATCAGTATAATGACATTCCCATAGGCAGTAACAAGCCCATGGGGTATTGTACCCTCCCAACATTGCCCCACTTCATCCCATGTTATTGTGGGACTCGTAACCGTAGACCATGCACCGCCGAGATATCTATATTTTATCTGGCAGTTGGTTAACGCTTCACCGTCTGTCGTGCCTCTATAGATAGGATCATCAGCCGGTGCAGCAGTCGAAAGCTCAAAAACAAACTTTTGGTCAGTTCCATTCAAAAAAATTGAAGGTGAAGCCATTATGCCTCACCTACCAATGGATACGCTAGACCCCACCACGGAGTATGCACTCTTAGCCACCACATCACATAGCTTAGACTGAATGATGTTGTGGTTCCTGCTGAGATGTATGACGATTTTATGTATGTATTGCTTCCAGCCGCATTACTCGCCGTGAGAGTCACCGTGTAGCTTCCATCCACACTGTAAGTATGCTCTGGATTCTGATCTGTGGAAGTAGTTCCATCTCCAAAGTTCCAGAGCCACGATGTAGGAGTATTTGTTGAACTGTCGGTAAACAATACATCAAGCGGGAGAGCGCCGGAGGTAACATTAGCTGAGAAACTGGCAACTGGAGCATACACTGCGTCTGTGATAGTGATATAATCCGTTTTTACCTCGGAATCACTACCGGCGGCGTTTGAAACTGTCAGATTTACTGTGAATGTACCGGCTGTCGAATATGTGTGTACCGGATTTTGAAGTGTTGAAGTAGTTCCATCTCCAAAATCCCATAACCAGGACGTTGGACCAAGAGTACTTTCATCTGTGAATGTAACATATGTGGTTGCTGCGCCTGAAAGTGGACTTGCTGAGAAAGCTGCAACTGGAGGAGACAATATAACTGTATATATGTGCTCAGACCACACATCGTTATTCCATGAGATGTGCCCTGTTTCATTGGCAAGCTGTGTTGATTTTACTGAGCCATCTTCTTTTATTGTGTACTGTGCGCTTGGGATCAGATTCCATGCGTCAAATGTTACAAGATTCCCATTTGTTGATTCTGCTGTGAAGTTGAGGATTTCTGTGCCTACCGGCGCTCTTGGTGTTACAGTTGCGTTTTCTGTGGTTGGCATTGCGGAATAATTATACAGTGTTAATGTTCGTGTAGCAACTCCTTGCATATAAGTAGATCCTACTGAAGTATACACCGGAATCCCAGAATCGAGTCCGAACACACGTCCATTAGGAAATATAAGTGCCAGCGTATCAACGTCATTTCTTGATTTCAATGACGTTTTCCCGGAAACTAATGGATTTCTAAGTGTGTTTCCAGATCCACCTGACAAAAATCTATATTCAAAATCCGTTTCGGATGCTGTCACATTATTATCTGTTACT
>Ga0209319_1001986_pt1 | contig 14169 bp, 8 predicted proteins | sample RifGroE2_FD_184000 | JGI IMG/M metagenome (GOLD analysis project Ga0209319, IMG submission 184000) | Groundwater microbial communities from Rifle, Colorado - Groundwater E2 (SPAdes) (version 2) | ecosystem: Environmental > Aquatic > Deep subsurface > Groundwater | place: Rifle, Colorado, United...
ATAACTATCAAACCACTTTTGTAGATACGTAATATCTCTTCTATCATGATTACTCAGCATTAAATAGGCTTTTAAAGCGTTGTAAAATTCCAATGGTTTTTGATTTTCTATAGGCGCATTTAAGCTTGCCTCTAAAATCGCTTTTAATTGGGGAATAAAAACCGATCTCAATAAACTATGATAAGCTTTTGTTATAGAAGATATTAAGTTATTAAGGTTCGGACTGGTTGAGAATTGCCACCTAGTATTATGGAAATCTTTAGTAGTCTTTTGCAATAATAGATAAGTTTGATTTAATTTTGTATTGGAATCCCCTTCCGCCAATATTGAAGCGTATTGCTGGGTAACATTACGTAAATTGGTTAAAGAGTTTAGACTGGATAAATAACTTCCATACAGAGTAAAGCCACCGATAAGAATTACGCTTAATGGTAGCAGTGTGTGCAAAAGCGAAAGGTAATGTGACTTTGGCGATGGGAAGTTTTTTTTGCCTTTATTCCCTTCATTTTTGGTAATAATATGCTGGAATAATTGACCGACAAAATAAGGTTGTTGTCCTCTTAAATAGGCATTATTGCGCGTAATTTTTTTTCCTTCTTGGTTATGGGTTTCCATAAAGGGCAAAGGCAAACAATCAATTGCTAAGCCATGTTGTACAGCGCTTGTGAAATAAATTCCTTGCAAACGGGTTTGAGCGTTATGTGGGATTTCGTTAACAATCTCTTCAATAACCTCTTTAAGTCTTTCTATTTGGAGTGGAAAATCCTGGATTGTACCGCGTTTTTCCAAGCTGGTTTCTTGTTGCAGACGTCCGAATACTCTTGTTTGCAGTTTTTGCATGAAAAGCTCAAATTTATCTGCAAATACTTGAATGGGGCGTGTCGCGCCAATAAGATCCTGCAGACCGATGCCAAAAGCTTGTTGTCGCTCAGTTCCTCCTGTTAGATCAGCAAAAAAATCGCTAAATCCGGCTATTAAATCCACTTTAGTTAAGGTAAGGAACATGGGTAATTCATGAACGTAGCGGGCAATTTCATAAATTCTTTGTTTGATATTGACCAAAATCTGTTGGGCTTTCTGTGGATCTTGCGCAAGATCTGCTAGATCAATAGCAATTATGAGACCTGATAAAGGGCAGCGGTTTTTATAGCTGTCAATTAACTTAATCAAACCACGCCAAGCCAGGTTGATGCTGGGGTTATTTGGATTTGCAGTTGTGTAATGACCTGCGGTATCAACCCAAATTTCTTTATCGGAAAACCAAAAGTGGCAATATCTTGTTGAGCTTGGGTTGGATATGTTTTGTCTGTGAGCATCGATTAAGTTTAAACCAGATTGCGTTAGCAGAGTCGATTTGCCAGCTTCGCTAGCGCCGATAACCAAATAAAGTGGTGTTTTTGAGGAAGAGGGCAAAAAAGTTTGCGGGTGCTGTTGTTTTAGAAAAAGGCAGGCACTTTCTATATTTTCCTGAAAGATACGCAATTCCTCTATAGCATATTCTAATTCTGCTGGAGGTAAGGTAACCGAAGGTCTGGTAGAAAAACAGGTTTTTATAAAATTTTTCATGTTCTTTTAAATTTATTGATTTGTATAGTAATTTACTTTGTGTGCCTACTATCCCATTGCAAGTGTTTTGCAGGAGATTTTATTTTAAATGAAGGACTCGAGGAATGAAAGCTTTAGGTGGTATCCGAATTGAATTACATTAAATCTTCCCGAAGCTAAGAAAAAGCAGTGATGGCAAACGCCATCTTACTGATGTTTAAACTTTTTTACGGTATTGGGGGCGTTTTTTTCTCTGGGTAGTTATTTTTTGGCAAACAGCGATACATTTTCCGCTTACTAGTAATTGCTGGTTATATAAAAAAAGTTTGCTATAATGATTTGCTTTTTAAAATCTCTTCTTTTCGTTGAAAATCTTTTATGAAAAAAAAAACCTCATTACATACTATTCTTTTTGTGGTTTTATTGACTACTTTCGCTGTATTTGTCTACTATAATGGCAGAATTACTTTTCCAAATTACACGCTCAAAAAAGAGCCACAGGAGCCTGTAAAAAAAGCATATAAACCAAGTACTGCTGTATCTGCTGAAATAACTCACTCAGCCGGTCTCGTATCAGAGCAAAAAAAAACAACTGAAACCGCAACATCCATCCTACAAATTCCCCCTAAAAAACCAGAAAAAACTCAAGCTGAAAAAGCGCATGAATGGCTAGTCGCAATGGAAAAATGTCATGGTATTCATAAAATTAAAACCAATGAGAAAGTAGTTGCCTTAACTTTTGACGACGGTCCAAACGGAAAATATACCCAGGAAATATTAGAAATACTTAAACAGCATCACATCAGGGGAACCTTTTTCCTTATCGGCAAAAATGCTCTGCAATATCCCAAATTAGTTCAGGAGCTCTTTGCCGAACAAAATGTATTAGGCAATCACACATATTCACATAACCGTTTTTCAAAACTGTCAGTTTCTGAAGCTACTGAAGAATTACAAAAAGACAGCTCTATTATTTATGAGCTGACTGGAGTTGTCCCGGCACTCTTTCGTCCACCATATGGAATATGTTCCGATGATTCAAGGGACGTCACCAAGAAACTTGCATACAAAACTATTCTTTGGAACGATATAACAGACGACTATGATATAAACAAAACCACCGCTGAAGGAATTGCTTCCGATATACTTAAACTTGTTCATCCCGGCGGTATTCTTGCCCTGCATGATGGAGGAGGAGACCGCTCAAAAAGTGTCGCGGCCTTAAAAATAATTATCAGTACTTTGGAAAAGGAAGGATATAAGTTCCTAACTGTACCTGAATTACTTGATGTTAGCCCGTATCAAATAGTAGTAATGGATAACTATGTTAGTTGGGGACATCAGACAATTAAAAAACATGAAAATCCATCCGACGCCCGCCCAATCAACACCATTATCATACATTCAGCTTATTCTCACCTCGATAATGATAAATATGATCTAGATGCTCTTTTAAAAGAACATGCTGTTAATAATTTTGCCCCACATTATATTATCGAAAGAGATGGAATTATTCATCGTCTTGTCCCGGACTCAACAATTGCTTATCACGCTGGCAAAAGTAAAATGCCCGATGGGAGAACAAATATTAACGATTTTTCTATAGGTATAGAATTGCTTAATGCGGAAACAGATTCCCCAACCACAGCACAATATAGAGCTTTAAACCATCTGGTTTCCTTCCTCAAATCAGTCTATCCAATAGAACATATTTTAGGAAACAATCAAGTTAGCGGGGAAAACAAATTAGACCCATGGAACTTTGAATGGAGTAATTTAACTTTGTAAATATTTGTGGCGGAACCACATTAATTATCAATTTTTCTGCGTACCGCCTCAAACAAACAAATACCTGTCGCAACAGAAACGTTAAGACTGGTTACCGTCCCGCGCAAAGGAATAGAGATCAAAAAATCGCACTTTTCCCGTGTCAGCCTTCTTAAGCCAAATCCTTCCGCCCCCAAGACAATGCCAAGAGATCCACAAAGATCCACCTGATAAATGGTTTTTTTCGCTTCTGCATCAGCGCCAAACAACCAAATACCACGCTTTTTTAACATATCTAAAGTACGTGCCAAATTAGTCACTGCAAAAAAAGGTGTTGTCTCTGCAGCACCACAGGCGACTTTACGCACCGCCGGTGTAATTCCTACAGCTTTGTCTTTTGGCACAATAACCGCATGGACACCAGCTGCATTGGCTGTGCGTAAACAAGCCCCAAGGTTATGGGGGTCTTGTACAGAATCAAGAATTAATAAAAAAGGCGAGTCTTCTAAATTATCCAAAAGAATCTCTAATTCACTTTCATCGTATACTCCTGCACTTTTAGCTTGAGCAATAATCCCCTGATGGTTGGTATCAGAAAGCAAAACATCTAAATCTCGCTGTGAAGACGAAATAACACTGATTTTATGCTCATGCGCAATTTGCAAAATTGTTCGCAGATTGGGTTCGCTTTTTTGCCGCGCTAAATAAATAGTGGTTATTTTTGCAGGATTAATCTGCAATAAAGCTTTGATAGCGTGTATTCCGTAAATATATTCGGATTGGTTTTTGTTCATTGAAAATCCTTAAGTTAGGTTGCCAGCTCAAAATCAATCTTCCGATCATCCAAATTAACGCGCGCAACCGTTATGCGAATTGCATCTCCTATGCGGTAGCTAATACCAGAGCGACGACCGTCTAAGCGATGATGGATTGGATCGAATTTGTAATAATCGTTTTTCAAAGATGTAATATGTAATAGTCCTTCAACATAAACTCCTTTTAATTCAACAAATACGCCAAAACTCATCACTCCTGAAATAATACCGTCATAGGTTTTCCCAACATGACTTAACATGTACTCACACTTCAACCAATCAATTGCATCACGCGTAGCATCATCTGCCCGCCTTTCAGTCATGGAACAATGTGCCCCAAAATTCTGTACCATCTCTCGATCATAAGGATAAATAGCCAGTGTGGGTCTATACAAAGACTGTCGAATAGCGCGATGAATCAGCAAATCAGGATAGCGTCGAATGGGTGAGGTGAAATGAGTATAAGCCTGATATGCCAATCCAAAATGACCAATATTTTCCTGGGTATAGATCGCTTGTTGTAACGAGCGCAACAAAATCATATGCAACATCCGCTCATCTTTGCGTCCTGCAATCTTGGTAATCAAGTCAGCATAATCGGTGGGTTTTGGCTCATCACCACCCTTTAATTGCAAACCCAAACCACTTAGCACGTGTCGTAAATTATCCAATTTTTCCGCATCTGGTCCAGCATGTACGCGATACAAAACCGGCAGATCACTTTTAGCTAAAAACTTTGATGTACAAACATTGGCAGCAAGCATACATTCTTCAATAATTTCGTGAGCATAATTACGTGTAAAAGGGACTATTTGCTTGATTTTGCGTCCTTTGCCGTAAATAATACGCGTTTCTGGCATATCAAAATTCAAAGCCCCACGTTTTTGACGTTGTTGCTTAAGCGCCAAATAAACATTATGCAATTCACGCAAATGCGGCAATAAAGCAGGTTGTTGCTTGCTTTTACCTTCCAACATGTCATAAACTTGGTTGTAAGTTAAACGCGCATGCGAAACAATAACCGCTTCATAAAATTTATGCCTTTTTAACTGACCATTCGCGCTAACAACCATCTCACAAACCATACATAAACGATCGACATTGGGTCGCAAAGAACAAAGTTCGTTAGATAAAATTTCAGGTAACATTGGAATAACCGCACCGGGAAAATAAACTGAATTACCACGCGACAGTGCTTCTTTATCCAATGCAGTATTTGACCTAACATAGTGGCTCACATCAGCAATAGCCACATAAAGGCGCCAATCAACACCTTTAGCAACTTTCTCGCAATAAACCGCATCATCAAAATCTTTAGCATCTTCGCCATCGATAGTCACAAAGGGCAATTTCTGTAATGCCGGTCGACCTTTTTTATCTTCTTCTAAAACTGTTTTAGGAAAATTTTGCATTTCCTGTAAAACTTCGTCTGACCAAATATGTGGTAAACAATGAGCACGAATCGCTATTTCTACTTCCATTCCCGGCGCCATATCTTCGCCAAGTATTTCTTTAATTTCACCAATTCCCTGACGTCGATCTTTGGGATAAGAAATAATATCGGCAACAACAATTTGTCCTGGTCTAGCACTTCCCTCTTTACCAGATGGAATTACAATATCCTGAATAATGTTTTTATTAAGCGAAGAAACAAAGGCAACGCCATCTTCAATCCAGTAGCGTCCAACGAATTGAACTGTTCCACGTTCCAAAATTGCAACTATATTTCCTTCCTTACGACCGCGTTTATCTTCTGTTGTAATACTAACTAAAACCTTATCGCCATGGAAAACAGAACGCAATTGTTTTGGCGGTAAAAAAATATGATCGCCCCCATCTTCCGGGATCAAAAAACCATAACCTTCTTTGTGCACCGAAACACGCCCACGCACCAAAGCTAATTGCGTAACCAAAGCATAACTGCCGCGACGATTGGCTATTAGTTGTCCGTCACGCAACATTGCTCTTAATCTGCGATATAGCGCTTCTTTGGCTTCCTCTGATTTTAAATCAAAAACTCGTAAAAAATGTCCATAACTAGCAGGACGCCCAAGCTCATCCAAGTGTTGCATAATAAATTCACGACTTGGAATTGGATGTTCATATTTTTCCGCTTCTCGGTTGCGAAAAGGGTCTTTGGAAATATCGATAATTGTGTGAGTCAAGGTAGGTACCTATAAAATAAAATTATAAAGGGGAAAATACACCCTTCTTCAAAAGACATTATATCCTAAATATCAAGCAGTTAACAACTTAACCATAGCTTAAGCAGTAGTTTCTCGGGAAATTCTGGTGATTTTCAGAATTTTGCTTTCAACACATTGATAAATAAAGCAATTATTTTCACATATCCTTGATTGAACCGAGATTCTTGAAAAATCACCTTAACCCAACAATTCTTTCAAAAGGGAAGTATTTGAATTATATTTCTCGGTTCTGTCGCAAACTCACATTACGCTTATTAAAATGGCTCCAATAGTTGACCGATAAGAGGAGCAAAGTTTATGATTAGCGTTAAAGGCAGGTTTTTTTGAGAAAAACATAATATTTGCGACAGCAACCATAGTATGAACATGAACACAAACACTATATTACCACTTACGAAGCGATTAGCATGGCAAGCTCTAGAAGTTCATTACTCAAAAATCAGTGAGTTACATCTTCGCAAGCTTTTCGCAGACGATCCAAAGCGCGGAGAACACATGACAGCTGAAGCGATCGGCATTTATTTTGATTATTCGAAGCATCGCATCACTCAAGAAACACTCAAACTCTTATTGCAATTAGCAGAAGAATCTGGTCTGAAAGATCATATCGACGCTATGTTTCGTGGTGATAAGATCAATATCACGGAAAAGCGATCGGTATTACACATAGCTTTACGTGCTCCCAAAGGACAATCCATTATTGTGGATGGCAAAGACGTTGTTCCAGAAGTTCACGCTGTGCTTGATAAGATGACTGACTTTTCCACTAAGCTGCGTAATGGGGAATGGAAAGGATACACCGGTAAGCCTATTCGTAATATTATCAATATAGGTATAGGGGGTTCTGATCTTGGTCCGGTTATGGCGTATGAAGCATTGAAACATTATAGTCAGCGTAACCTAACCTTTCGTTTCATATCCAACATTGATGACACCGACTTTGCCGAAGCTACGCGCGACCTCAACGCCGAAGAAACATTGTTTATCATCTCATCGAAAACCTTTGCAACTCTGGAAACAATGACCAACGCACATACCGCACGCGACTGGGTCCTCAAAACTTTAAAAGATCCAACTGCTATTGCCAAACATTTTGTCGCGGTCTCGACAAACGCTGCGGAAGTAGCGAAGTTCGGTATCGATATTACAAATATGTTCGAGTTTTGGGATTGGGTTGGTGGACGGTATTCCATGTGCTCGGCGATTGGTCTTTCGACAATGATAGCCATTGGTTCTGAAAATTTCCGCGCCATGCTAAATGGTTTCCATCAGATGGATGAGCATTTTCGTACCGTCCCTTTTGAACACAACTTACCGATACTCATGGGATTGCTTGGTATTTGGTATAACAATTTTTTTGGTACACAAACCATTGCAGTTTTGCCATATGAACAATACTTAAAACGCTTTCCTGCTTACCTGCAACAACTAACTATGGAAAGTAATGGCAAGCACGTCACACTCGATGGAACAGAAGTCACCCATCAAACTGGATCAATTTATTGGGGGGAACCCGGGACCAATGGTCAGCACTCCTTCTACCAAATGATTCATCAGGGAACTAAGCTCATTCCCTGCGATTTTATTGCATTTATGCAACCGCTTAATCCTGTTGGTAGCCACCATGATTTACTTATGGCTAACGTGTTTGCCCAAGCCGAGGCGCTTGCTTTCGGGAAAACAGCACATGAAGTCCAGGCAGATGGCACACCCGAAGATCTAGTACCGCACAAAACCTTTACAGGCAATCATCCGTCTAGCACGATCATTATGGAGCGACTAACTCCAGCGGCGCTTGGTAAGCTAGTTGCGCTGTATGAACACAGCGTCTTTACTCAAGGCGTTATTTGGAACATTGATTCATTTGATCAGTGGGGCGTCGAACTGGGGAAAGCGCTTGCTTCCCGCATTAGTACAGAAATTGAGACCGTGGTAGAAAGTCAGCTAAAGCACGATAGCTCAACCAACACCATGATTCAACGCTATATAAGATCTAAAAAGGTTCTGTCGCAAAACTAAGATAAAACAGTTAAAATGATTAAAAAAGTTTATCTTTTAAAATACCACAAGATAGTGGGGTTAATTTTGGATTTTTGAATATAAAAAATTCGTAAATACGTTTTTTTAAACATTATTGTAATTTTCGGACAGTCTCTTAATGAAATTCTTCTGGCGTAAAAAACAACCACAACACTGTACTATATTGGTAGACGCTTCTTCTGGTTACGCTTTTAGTAAAAAAATATCTAACATTCGCAACAACATATACTCCCGTCTTCTATCTATAACACTATTAGTATTGCTGGTTTTATGGGTTAGTTTTAGCTGCAAACAAAACCATATTTTTCCAATCAGGAAAGTACAGCTTATCGCCAATTTTAATCACGTTGATAAGGGAAAAATTCAGCAAATTCTAAATTCTTACCTCCAATCTGGTTTTTTTGCTTTCAACGCGAAAAACTTAAGCGCGGAATTGATGAATTTACCGTGGGTGCATAATGTTTCTGTGCAAAGACTCTGGCCAGACAAAATCGTTCTGCTTATTAATGAACAAATCCCTTTGGCGAAATGGAATAATATTTCTTTACTTAATACCGATGGAGAAATTTTTACGCCAGATAAAGATACTTTACCCAACAACTTACCGCAGTTATCTGGTGAAGACAACGAATTACAGGAGATTACTAACAACTATTTTTCAATGCAACAGATTTTAAGACCGGTCGGATACACAATTTCTCAGTTAGTTGTTGACCAACATCACAATTGGTATTTGATCTTGAATAATGGCTTACGTTTGTTTTTAGGACAAAAGGATGTTTTAACACGCACAAAACTCTTTACCAGCATATATCCAAAAATCAAAGCTAAAGGAAAAACTGCCCGACAGGTTGATTTGCGCTATAATAATGGTCTGGCTATTGATTGGGTAGAGAGCAATAGTAACGAAATTAAAAATCAGTAGCATCTGTTGTAAGGTAAGAGTGGTTGGTGTAGTAATACGCTATTACCGTATTACCTAATGGGATGAAATTCATGTTACCAGCATCGCCAAGCATTGATGGGAGTGGTTAAAGAAATTTTAAAACACCTCGCTTTAAACTGCACCACATAATTCATTGTCCATCATTAACCAGATGCCAATAACCACACAAAATAAAAAGCGTGGTTATTGGTTTGTTTTAACTACTTTACGGTTTTTAAACCGAAGGTGTAGATGACGAAGTTGAGCTTGAAGAGCTTAAGTGTTGTGTTTTTAGAGCCATTTCCTCAAACATAGTCAAAGGACTAACAGCCTTGGGTTTGACGCTTGTACTGGGTTGTGGTGAACCAGGAATCACCCCTGGATTTTTTGATAAACCTTGAGTTTTAGCGCTTAACACTATCGAACTGTCTTTTGTGACTGTTTTCTTCAATCCATTTTTAGAAAACCCTTGAATAGCATTCAATAAAGGATTTGCTGTTCCCGGTGAATAAGAGGCGCTTGAACTCGGAATATCATCTAACGGAGGAGGTGGTGGAATACTAGGATCTGACACTGACGTAGAAGATAGTGGCAACTGCTTACTACCAAATAGTGCGGAACCAGAATTTAACCCCATGGGCACCACATTCGTTAGCATCAAGCTAGAACTTGATGACGAAGAAGATGAAAAAGTACCAGAACTACTATTATTCGAATTACTTGATGCACTACCTGATGATACCAACGCAGAATTCATAGAATCTGGAGTCGATTTTAATTCTGCTGGCGCCGCTGCTGGTGGCAAATCATTTGTAATTACAGGTTGCGGGGTTCTGTGTCGTCGAATCATAAATGGTGTTGACGAGCTTGAGGAAGTGCTGCTTGATGATTGCGGTGGGGCAGATGGTTGAGATAGAGAGAATGAATCGGGCGGCGATGCGCTATGATCGTTAGCCAATGCCGAAGAACTTTCAGGAGCTTCGCTCAGCATCAAGTCATGGTTCGCAACAACATCTCCCAACTTTGTTTCAAGACCATATAACCGAATCGTAGTATTCATAAAGGCAAGCAAAGTTTTTTCCATCTGAGGAGCAGTATAATGAGAATAATCCAATGAAAAATCTGTATACAAGGATATAATGTTTTTTGCTATGGATTCAGTTATTTGTGCAATTTCTGCATTATCCACATTGCTATTATTTTTTCGATTTAGTGTAGACCTCAATTTATTTATTTCAGATACAACTAAAACCGTAACTGTTTTAAAAACATCTGCTGTTGGTAACTTAACTTCTTGCTTGATACCACATTCTTTTAATTCCGCGTATATGTTTTTCAATAAATTCAAAAGCTTTTCTATGTTTTTATCTACGTTCTCTTTTGGATTAAGAATAATAATTTTGATGGTTCTTATAACACACTGATTTAAAGCTGCCAATAAATCGTGATATTTATCGTTACTATGCAAATTATGAACCATAGTAGAAAAATATTTATCTATAGAAGATGGCGTCGCTCCAGGCAAAACCACCTGATCCTTTCGCAGTAAAAATGGCAGAACAAAACGTAAAAGCTCCATGCATTTTTCGTGAAAAACCAAGTGTTTTTTATCTGTATCGCTTTTATCTGCCAAAATAGCAGCCGCGTTTTCCACACATAAAGAATCCATCAATTTTTTTAATTGCTCTATTTCCATAAATGTTGTTACGGGTTGTGGAGCTTCAGTAAGAAATTTATTTCGTTTTTGGTTTTGAGAAACACCTTTACGTAAAAGTGGATTCAATAATAAACCTTGTAAAATACTGTGTGCAACTTCAATGTTAACTGTTGGCTGTTGTAACAGAGACGCTGTCGCATACTGCATCGTCTCTAATAAACGATGTAAAGCGACTTTTGTTTGTTTTACATCAGATTCTACCGAGCTATGCCCAATATAATTACGCAATGAAATCATTAACTTATTGACATAAGGCGACATCCAAAAACTAAGAACACTTCGCATTTCTGGGTTCATTTTCCTAACCGGTAATATTGGCGCAGATGGTGATGGTGCAGATACACTTGGGGAGCTGGAAGAACTAGAAAATCTAGATAAATCTTTTGTTTCCACACCAGCGGGAGCAAATTGTTTCAGTTGTTCTTCTGCAATCTTATGTAAAATTGCAAAATTTCTGGACATGTCGAGCTCTATTTCTGGACAGTCGGCATCTAAATCAGTCGAACTTACCATGTCTATATCTTGATCGGCGTCTTCTAAAGTCGGCTCAATACTACTACTGGCAGACGATGATAAAGCTGGTTGCACTTGAGGATGCGCAAGATCATGCAATTCTTTTTCGATCCAGTTTGCTATGTTGGAAATAATAAGCTCTTCAGATAAATGTTCTGTATTGTTTTTAATTAAGTCTGTAACCTTATCAAAAATTTCTTGCCCTGCTTCTTTCATTTCCGCCGCATTACTACCTGACGAAGGCATTAAGGGTAACAACATTTTACTATCTACTTCAGTGTTGAATAATGTGAGCCAATTACCAGAAGGATTAGAATTTGCAAAGGACTGTATATGAGCAGATGTAAGAATAGAATGGGATAAACATGAAAGTTTCTCTACTAATTCTCTATTAGCCAAATCTACATTTAGAGTTGATCTTTTTAATATCAATAAAGTTCTATAAGTTGCAATCAAATTTATAAGATCTTCTTTTCTCACAGCAATATCTGTTACCAAAGCTACAGAACTATTTTTAACCACAGTGGATTGTTCTTGCATCGAAGAAGCACTAAGCAAATTTTTGCACTTGGCAAACAAGAGGGCATCGAGGTTAGAAACGGTGGGAGTAATTTGGGGAATTAAAGTACTTAATAAATTTATTAATGGATCGTTGCGTTTAGCTATATCAATACCAAAAAACTCTCTTAATGTTCCTAGACAATACAATAATGCTATCTCACCATCTGGTTTAGTATTTATAGCCCTATCAAAAGCGTTTATCAGGCTCTTTAAATTTTCTTGTATATCAGATAAATCTACCTGATTTCTTGTACTTGACAATTTACTCTTTATTGCTTTGAGTTTGTCATAATCTTGTGCTTCTAAAATAAGAGATCGTTGCGAAGTTTGTTGAGACAGCTCTTCTAATCTGGTTAGAAACGCTAATATCGTCACTGGCTGTTTATCTTGAAGATTATCATAAAAGTTTTGTATAGGATTATCTTTGCTATGCCTATCAAGAGCCGATAAAAGATCGCTATCCATTTTGTCTAAAAAAGTGGCTTTATATTTTGGAACTTTACTTATAACCTCAACTACAAATAAAGCAAATTGCTTTTCTATAGGATTTATTATAGTAGTGCTCGGTGTTACTGAAGTACTTTGAGGTGTAGTTGCTGATAACATAAATTATTACCCATTATTTTTTCATGGTTAGTATTGTGGTGTTAATTTTAAGCGTGGTATAATACACAGGAATATAAATTTAATCCTTAAATTAAGCTTAACCGAGTCTATCTTTACCGATAAATGTTATCATTATGTTAAATAACCCACAACGCTGTCCTTGGTGTGAAAAAGATCCTCTCTATATTAAATATCACGACGAAGAGTGGGGCGTTCCTGTACATGATGACAAAAAATTATTTGAATTTCTCATTCTTGAAGGCGCACAAGCTGGTCTAAACTGGTTAACGGTTTTAAAAAAACGTGTTGGTTACCAAAAGGCTTTTGCTGATTTTGACGCCGAAAAAGTTGCTTGCTTCTCCAAAGACAAAATCGAAGTTTTAATGCAAGACGCAAGCATTATCCGCAATCGTTTAAAGATAGAATCATCCATTACTAACGCCAAAGCATTTCTTGACGTACAGGAAAGATTTGGTTCATTTGATAAATACAGCTGGCAATTTGTCGATGGCGAAAGAATAGTTAATGCGTTACAAAGTATTAAAGACGCCCCAGCAACTTCTAAAGAATCCGATGCTTTTAGTAAAGATTTAAAACAACGCGGGTTTAAATTTGTTGGCTCAACAATCATTTATGCACACATGCAAGCTGTTGGTATGGTTAACGATCATTTGATAAGTTGCTTTAGATACAATGAAGTGTAGTGTACAAATTTATAACGCAAGCTAACGCTTGTGGCTAGCAAAACTGCGGTTACGATTTGCCAAACAATAGACCATCTATAATTTCACATAAGCAATGCAAAATTAAAATATGTGTTTCCTGAATACGTATTCCAACTTGTGATGGCACCCTTATTTCCAAATCATTTTTTTGCAATGTATCAGCTACCATTCCTCCATTACGCCCAGTTAAAGCAATGACTTTTAAATTCAATTCTTGAGCAACTTTGATTGCTTTCACCAAATTTTTAGAATTACCACTCGTGGTGATAACTAATAAAATATCGCCCTCATTACCTAAAGCCAACAGTGGTTTAGCAAAAATATCATCAAAACTATAATCGTTGGCAATTGCTGTGATTGTCGAGGTATCAGTGTTGAGAGTTATCGCCGGCAAAGGTCGTCTTTCTATACAAAGACGACTTAACAGTTCTGCTGCAAAATGCTGCGCATCAGCCGCCGAGCCGCCATTACCACAACATAAAATTTTATTTCCCGCTCGCAAACAATCAACCATTACCTGACCGGCAAGGGCGATTTTTTCCGTCAACAAAGTTTTTGTGGCTACTTTGGTTTGGATATTTTCATCAAAGGCAGTTTGAATGTGTTCGATTATATTCATAATAAATATCATTTACATTTGTAAAAATGATGCTCCCCGCAGCAAGCTGACGGGGTATCTGTTTAATCTAAAATAGCGTCAACTGACGCTTCAGTAATTCTTTATAATTTTCTTCCACTCCTTGGTTCT
>Ga0209319_1001988_pt1 | contig 14150 bp, 18 predicted proteins | sample RifGroE2_FD_184000 | JGI IMG/M metagenome (GOLD analysis project Ga0209319, IMG submission 184000) | Groundwater microbial communities from Rifle, Colorado - Groundwater E2 (SPAdes) (version 2) | ecosystem: Environmental > Aquatic > Deep subsurface > Groundwater | place: Rifle, Colorado, United...
TATAAGGCGCGGCCATGCGGCCCCACGAACCGGGCCGCAGTAGCGGCCGGGCGCCGCGACCGCAGGGCGCGGCGGTGGGGCGAACGGCCGGCAAGGTAGACGGCGCCGGGCGCCGGCTACGCTGCCGGCAGCGCATGGCCGTTTACCTGGTCGTTTAAGGATGCCGGCCTGGCCTGCGCACAGGCGCAGGTCTGGCCGGCCTCCGCTTCGTGAAGAGCGGCCCGCGGCGCAGTGCCGGCTTTGCCGCCAGGCAAAGGCGGAGCTGCGGCCGCAAGGGCCGTTTCCTCAGATAACAACGTCCATACGCTCGTCGTAAAACGTGAGGTAGGATGACACGGGCACGTCGTGGAAACTCTGTCCTGGCGCATTCTTGCGCGTATTTAAAAGGCCATTTTGTCAGAAATGGCTATAAACGCGCTTAAAGGGCTTTTAGGGGGGAAGGGTCGTTTTGGCCGGGAAAGCGCCTCCAGGAGCCGCTGGCGCCGGTTGTATGGGGGCGTAAACCTGGGGAGCTCAATACCGTTTGCCTTTCAGAAGGCCCTGGCCGGATCGAAGTCCTCGTCCAGCCGGCGCTGGTCAGACAGCCGTAGTACGAACAACGGGACGGCAGCCTAACCCTAAAAGCGCAATCACGCAAAAAGCAGCCCCTGCGTAAAATGTGGCGGCGGCGCCCAGGTTATCCCACAGCAGCCCGGCGACCACGCTCGCAATAAGCATGGCGAGACCGCTCATTAGATTGAAGAATCCATAGGCGGTGCCGCGTAAATCAGCGGGGGCGGTATCGGCCACCATGATAGCCAGCAGACCTTGCGTGATGCCCATATGGATACCCCAGAGCGAAACACCGGCGAGCACGACGCCCCAGTGGCTGCTGGCGGCAAGAACAACATCGGCGGAAATCAACACCACGAGGCTAAGCGCCAGTAATTTGGTGTGGCTCATTTTATCCGAGAGTTTACCGAAAGGATACGCCGACAGCGCGTAAATCATATTCATAGCCACCATCACCAGAGGCACTAATGCGAGGGGAATGCCTCCTTGCCGGGCGCGCAGGACCAGGAAAGCTTCGCTGAAGCGCGCCAGTGTGAGCGCCGCGCCAATAGCGACCACCCACCAGTACGCGGCGCCGAGACGCTTGAGATTTTCCCGGCGGATAGGATTAGAACGTTTCCCGGTCTGGTGATGTTCCGGTTCCTGCAGGCCGAAAAAGAGCAGCGCTACGGCCATTACGCCGGGGATCACAGCGACCCAGAAAACCGCGCGGAAATCGTTATGCCAAAGCAACATCAACCCGACCGCCAGCAGCGGGCCGAGGAAGGCGCCGACCGTATCGAGGGACTGGCGCAGACCGAAAGCCGCTCCGCGCAAATGTGACGGAACGATATCAGCCATCAACGCGTCGCGGGGCGCGCCCCGGATACCCTTGCCGATCCGGTCCAGGAGGCGGGCAGAGAGTATGATGCCGGCGGCTGAGGCGACGGCGAACAATGGCTTGGTCAACGCGCCAAGAGCGTACCCGAATACGGCAAGTCCTTTACGCTTGCCGAGATAGTCGCTCAACGCGCCGGAGAATACTTTAACGATCAATGCCGTGGATTCCGCCAGGCCTTCGATCAACCCTATAGTGAAAGTGCTTAACCCAAGGGTCGTGACCATAAACAAAGGCAGCAGGCTGTGAATTATTTCCGAGGAAATATCCATCAGCATGCTGACAAGGCCAAGCACCCATATTCCTGATGGAATCTGGCGCAGCGTCGTACCGATTTTAGAATTAGTCTCTTCCGCCATTTAGTTATCGTGCTTCATTATGAAATTTCATTCGGGAGAACAGGCTGCAACACTTCTCTGGTTAGTGTTGTCTGATCAATAATTATACCGTTTTCCAGATCTTATTCTGACAGGGGGGAGCTCAGCGCCGCTTGGCTTTCAATAAGCCCTTGGCCGGGTTGAAGTCCACGTCCAGCCGGGGCGGTATCCAGATGAGCTGCCCGGTCTTGGGGTGCCGGACATGGCGCCCTGGGCGTGTCTTCTTGGTGAAGGAACCGAAGTCTTTAAAGTAAACCCACTCGCCTTTCTGCAGGCTGGCCGTCATCTTGGCCAGCATCGAGTCCAGGATCGCGGCCGCGTCCACCTGGGGCAGGAAGAACTCTTTGGCTATCGCCTTGGCAAGCTGACCTTGGGTCATTGCTTGCGCTTCCGCGTGGGGTTCTCGTGCGCGGAGATCCATTCCATTACGGTCTGCGAGATCTTCCCCAAGTCGGTGGGGTTGTGCTTTATGACCTGGGCGGCGGTCTGGTCCCAGGTGAGGTCGGTCTTCTTCAGGAACTTGTCCACGGCCGCGACCATGTCCGCTTTCATGACGGTGTTGCGCTTGGCCGCTTTAGCCAGGGCGACGGCTTCTACTATGACGGCCTCGATGACAACATCGAAGTCGTCTATAAATTTCTTCACGGCCGACGCCTGGGAGCGCATTTTCTTGCCGGCGATGTAGTCTTTGACCGCGTTGGTCTTGATGATTCCTGTTTTAATCGGCATGGGTGGTCTCCAGGATTCTCCCGTTGGGGTGGGTCAGTTTGAAAAGGATCAGGTCTTTGACGGACTGGTTTAGGTTCTTCATCTCGTAGATCTTGAGCGCTGCCTCGTTGCCACCCAGGACCGGGACCATTACTTCCTTGAGCTTCGCGCTCAAGCGGGCGGTGGAGATGGCTTCGGCTTCGAGGCCGTATAGTTTCACCTTGCCGCCGGGCAGGTCTTCGACCAGGTACTTCTGGTTCTTATAGTGGCGCAGCTCTATGTCCGCCAGCCATTTCTTATTCTTGGCGTCCATGTCGGCGCCGGCGCGGATGGGATAGCGGGCCAGGAGGATTTCCTCGGGCGTGAGCATGTCCGGATTGATCATGTCGTAGACTTTGGTGTTTTTTATCTTGTAGTGCCGGAGGTTGTTTATGAAGGCGTCGCGGATTATCCAGCCGGAGGGGTCGTAATCAACAATGCTGTAGAGGTAGAAGGAGCGCTTGAGGTTCAGCTTCGAGCTGGCGGCTGCGTCCTGCAGGCTCAACATTTTAGGCCGCCCGGCCAGGGCCTCGGCCGCGGTCTTCGGTTTCTTCAGTTCGTCCACGAAGTATTCAATGTTCATCACCGAGGGCTGGCCGCCCAGGGCGATCACGGAAACATTGTACTGCGCCTGGATGTCGGTGAGGTATTTGAAATGGCCGAGCTTTTCGGAAAAGGGAATGACATTGGCGTAGACGCCGACTTTCTTATTGGCTTCATTCTCGTCCCGGAAGCCGATATCCTTGTAGGCCAGGAGCTGGAAGTCTTTGACCATGGCGGCGATGTTCTCGGTGAGCTGCTTGTACTGGTCGGTCTCCTGGGACAGCGAGTCGGCACGGGCGAGCGTGGGCTTGATGTACATGTACCAGTAGGTGCGGATCAGTTCGTTGAATTCTTTCTCGCCGGCGGCTACGCGCTCTTTCATCTGCCAGACCAGGTTGCGGATCAGGCGGGCCACGTTGACGGGGTACTCGGGGCTGGCGCCTTCGGCTTTGAAGTTTTTTATGAGCCAGTCTTTCTTCTGGTCGTGGATAAGCTCGTCGTAGTGGCGGATGCCGGCTTTGCGGAGGCGTTCACCGAGGGATGAGGTCATAGTGGGTAGTATATAACTAAAAGAGGAGATTTTACAGTCTTATGGGGCTGGTATGGGAGAATGTGCGGTTTCATGGGGTGTTTTATGGGTCATTGGGGGTGGTCAAATCGTGCCGGATTATTGGTAGGTGGTTTGGGGCTTTAAACGTACTTATCCATTCAATTTTTGCCGCCGCCCCCGCTAAATGCTTATTTCAGCCGGCTGTCTTCTCTTTGGTCGTCCAGAAACCCTCGAAGATGTAGCCGACTTTAAATCCCAGAGCTGGCTTGAGCGTCCCGGCTCCGCCGCCTACGTTGTCCAGGTCGATATCGGTAAGCCTGTAATAAATATCAAAGGTCAATCCCGTCGGGGTATCGGTGTATTCCCCGGTCGTGTAAAGCAGCCCTGCAGAAATAACCGGGGCGGCGTAGAACGTTGTGTCGGATAAGCCCAGGTCGGCGAAGGCTGAGGCGGTGAGGCGCAAAGGCTTTCCCTGGACTTTCGGGGCTATATACTCCATCCCGAGCATGAGGTCCCAAAGATAAAAGGTGTTTCTGCCGGTTCGGGCGCTGTTCACTTTTACGCTTTGAAACTGCAGGCCGCCGGTCTTGGAAAAAGTTTCATTCCCTACCGCCCTAAAACCAAAGCCCCAGGGTTTAATGCTTAGGGTGTCGCCGCCGCCCGACAAATGCAGGCCCTGGGACGTTGGCAGGATAAAATAATATTCGTTGGCGGAAACCCATTTATAGACGGGCTTGGCTTCTGCAGCGCGCGCCTGGGACGGCCCGGCCGATAGTAGGACAAATAAAATCAATACGTATTTTTTATCCATAGTCCGCGCCTGTTATTTTTGGGTGAAGACTATTTTTATTTTGCCGCCGGTGGCGGTCGCCCGGTACGGCCTGGTGCCGGCGTTGATATAATCCGCGAAGACTTTTGCAGTGGCGGCCGCGGTCTGGCCGGGCTTTAAAACAGTTGGGATATTCCAGCCGGCGACATGATCGGTTGTGCCATCAGGGCGCATATAACGAAATATCGAAAGCCACAGATCACAAGTTCCTTCTATCCCGGCTTCCGGTATGTGCCCGGTGGCAATGCCGGAGATCTCCGCGCGGCCGGGGATGCCGCCAACTGTCACTTTTGAAACTGTAACTTTAATCTTTTGGGTTTTGTCGTAAGAGGCGGCATCCAGGGTGGCGCCTTTCGCGAGTTCGATCTCGGGGTTATATGCGGGCCGCTTCTTTTTTTCCATATAGGGTTCCCTTAACCGCCCCCCTTTCTGCTGCCGGGTAGTTGCTCCCTGGCTAGGTTATTAACATCGTCATCGCGCTGACTACTTGTATATATATAATTGTCTTAACTATTTGCCGAACGGTAAACCCTTATAAAACAAGCGTTTTTCGAGTTTCGCATATCAAAAGTGAAGAGGTACCATATCAAAAGTGAAGGGGATAACTTTCGCAAATTTTGGGGTCCCCCTCTCAAAACCTGAAATTTACCCCCATATCAAAAGTGAAGGGGATAACTCAGTTATCCACCGAATTTTTGTTAGTAATTGTTATCGGCGTTTTGCTTGGGAGCCGGTGCTGAACTGCCGGCGGCGAAGGCCGCAGCTCAAAGAAACCATCTTCAAACTTGGCGTTAACCGGCCAGTAAATCTGAATCAATTTTAGTATCTTTTTAAGCCGGTCGCGGGTAACAAAATGCGCTGCCTGGTCTGTTCCCAACTGCTGGAAAAGGAGGTGGTCAGGAAAGGATATTGTTTTATTAAGTGCGTTGTTCCGGTATGCCAGGAATCTGTAAAAATCCAGCGCCAAAGGATTCCGTTTAAAGCACCGGATCATATTCATGTCCAGCGGGACCGAATGGTCATGAATATACCTGGCATAGTCTTCACTAAGTATTATCTTCCCTTTAAAAAGCGTCAATTGTTCCGGGTTCGGAACGTCAAAGAAGAAGTCCCAGGCTTTGGCGACAACGGTATGGATTCCGCTGATATGGCCGGGCGTGGGGTCTTTAATGTCCAGTTTGATTGAACTGGTAACGTAATTAAGCAGCTGTTTCGCCAGCCCTTTATTGGCTTTCCCGTCCTTATAGCCAAGTTTCTGTGTGTAGTCCCGGAAAGACCGGCCGACATCTATCACATTTGTGTTTTTTGTCCGGACTTCCGTATCAATAAAAATCTGATTCATGCGGGCGTAACACCCATAGGGGATTTCGCACTTTGGGTCGCGGGTTATTATAAGGTCATAAGAGTTACTTTTCTTTATCCAAAAGGCGGGATTCTCTTTTATCCTGTGCGCCGGCAAACCGAAGATCATGAAAATGTTGGAACAAAACGCGATATCGTCCGGCAGCTCATGGAATTTCTTCCGGACCATTAAATCAATAACTTTCAATGCCGTTGATTTGTTTATCATGCCTTTATCCTGCATTTCCGGGCCTCCCGTTGGCCGCTGCCGACTATTCCGACCTGTAAAGAAGGGTTCCCCCCTCACCCGGCGCCCACCTGGGGCCTACGACCGCCCTTTACGGTTTAGCTGCCGGGCCTTTGCCCGGTTTCCGGTTTAGCCTGGTTATGTCTTTGCGGTCCTGCTCCCGGTTAAACTGCTGTTTCAGTTTAACCAGGTCTTCGCGGGAGATGTAATGAACGATCACTTCCCGGAATTTGCCGTCTTCTTTTTTCCCCCAGGCTTTTTCAAAATCGATAGTGCCCTGCGAATTGAAAATATCAAGCCGGTGTGGCTCCTGGCCGATAAAGAATATCTTATCTTCCAGTAGATCTTCTTTCTTCAACTCTATGCCGCAGAATTCCTTGACGGCCTCCGCGCATTTCTCGGCGTTGTCCGCTGTCGGCCGGATCCAGAAGTCGATATCCTTGGTATCCCGCGGGACGTGGGTATGATAAATCACGGCATAAGCGCCTACGATCAGATAATCCACGCCGTGCTTATTCAGCAGATCGGCGAACTCTTTATAATCATCTTCTCGTGTTCTCTCGTTTACCATAAACGCTCCTGTCTATGCGCGGCGATATGTGCAGGCCGAACAGGTAATTGTGGGTTTTCCGTATTGACTGCAATACGTCCAGCGCTGTATCGAAATCCTTCTCGATGTTCAGCTGGTCCACTTCCTCGGCCGTTCCCTTACCGTAATACCATTTCCTGCCGGTTTTATCAGTGAATTTGTTTAATTCCATAATAGGCAGCCTTGCCCGGTTACCGGGGAGTCTCGGTTTTGTTTACTTCTTTCCCTTTTAATCCGTCTGCTACGACCAGGTTGAAGGCTTCCGTTATGCTGTGCCTGTCCCAATATGCAAAATTCCGGAGCTTACGGAAAGAATCCTCTTTTATGTAAAAGGTCATCTTGACGGTGCCCTCTGTGTCTTTGTTTTTCTTGCGGGCATTGTCCGCAATGCTTGCTTTACTCTTAATGTGTGCATTGGCCTTATTGTGTGCTTTACTTATAATATCCGCTTTGTTTCCTTTGCTTCCACCTACCACCGTGCTTTTAATAATTCTGTCTTTAAGGTTTACATTTTTACCTATAGCCATATTGCTCACCTTCCTTTTAGAAATTCTTTAGCCAAATCTATGAAATCAACAGCGCCGTTGCTCCCCGGCGCATAGCTTAACACGCTTTTGGCGAAGCTCGGGGCCTCCGCGATCTTAACACACTCCCGGATAACAGTATTATAAATCCTCTCCTTCGTGTTGGCCTTCAAAGTCTGCAATATCTCCTTAGACAGGTTCCGGCGGTTATCATACATGGAAGGGACAATCCCCGCGATCTTCAGCCCCTTGTTTAAAACCTCTTTAACCTCGACTATGGTATTAAGCAGCTGGGTAAGCCCCTGTAGGCTTAATATCTCCATCTGCAGGGGGATCAACACTTCATGGCTTGCGTTAAGGGCGTTAACGGTCAGCATGGACAGCGAGGGGGGGGAATCTATAAAGACAAAATCAAAGCCTTCCAATCCATCAAGCCGGTTCTTTAAAATATTCTCCCGGCCGATTTTAGTGGAAAGGCTTAGCTCCACGTCCGCCAGCGTTAAGCTGCCGGGGACAACCTGGGGGCCTTCCTGGGTAGGAGTCAGCGTATTGGTCAACCGGGTCTTGCCGTTGAGCATTACATCGGCGATTGTGGGGTTTGCGTCTTTAATCCCCAGGGAGTAGGTAAGACTGGCCTGGGGGTCGAAGTCAATCAGGAGTACCCGTTTACCTTTGTTTGCCAGGGCGACACCCAGATTAATAGCTGTGGTGGTTTTGCCTGTGCCCCCCTTCTGATTGACAATGGTTATGATCCGCATAGGTCTTTTAATCCCCTTTGTAAGCAATGTTTACAAAACCCACAATAGAAATATAGCAAACAACAACTGCTTTGGCAACATTAAAAGCGCTTCTTAAATTCCGCACAGGCGTCTTCCGGAGAGACGTTTAAGTAAATTTCCGTTGTCGCCAGGTGATCGTGCCCAAGGAACATCTGCAAATACCGGGTGTTAAGGCCTTTCTTAATACAGGTCGAGGCGAAAGTATGGCGCAACACATGGGGGGAGATCTTCTGGGTAATGCCGGCGCGGTCTGAAACGCGCCGGACGATCTTCTGGATTCCCCTGACGCTGTAGCCGAAGGTGTCGTTTAATGAGAAATAATGGGACAGGACGGTAAAGGCTCTTTCTGTCAGCGGCACGATGCGGCGTTTTGTTTTCTTGCCGAAAGGGCCGCCTTTGCCGTATACCCGCAGCCGGCGATCCTGCCAGAGGATGTTTTCTTTGGTCAGGCCGGCCAGCTCTGAAACGCGGAGCCCGGTATCGAGCAGCGTAGAGATAACAACCTTTTCTATTCCGGACCGGCAGGCGTTAGCGAGCCGGTCGGCGGTTTCGTTTGTTAACGGTTCCCGTTTGTATTGGTACATAGTACGTATTCTACAAATAAAGCGAACAATATGCGCCCATTTAAACAAGGCGCTGCAGGGAGGGGGGCTTTGGAAATATGGAAAAGTGCGCTTTTATGGTCCGAAGGCGAACGGGGCGCCGCCGCGGCCTGCAGGCCGCGGCGGGGAGTGGCCTAAAGAGCCATCCGCAAAAGATAGGCGTCCCAGAACTCCCTGGGTGTAACCACAAGGGTGTTCATGTGACGGGGCGGGAAATGAGATTTATTGCCGGTGACTAAAAATTCCGCTTTTACGGTTTCTGCACATTCCAGGAAACGGTTGTCGGAGGAGTCGCCCCGACAAAGATCAAGGGTCTTCTTTGGAGATACCAACTTAGACCGGGATTTAAACAGTGCAAGAAAACTCCCGATCTTCCGGGGTTCAAAACCGAAACGAGGACGACGCAACACCCTGTCCATCTCGGCCAGGATGGAAGGTGAAAGAGCGGCATGGATTTTACCCTGTAAAGCCAGGTCTAAGATTGTTGCCGGAAGACTATCCGCGGCCAAAAGGCCGGACACAATAACATTCGTGTCCAAAACCACGCGGATCACAAATGAGCACGCCTGGCCGTGCGAATCTCACGCGAGATTTCTTTTGAAGAGATTTTGTCCAGACCTTTGGCTTTAGCTTCAAGCTGGAGCTCAACGACAACGGAGGCCCGCTTTTGCCTGAGGATGGTCGTCAGATAATCCGAAATACTCATCAAGACGGCTTTCGGCCGGCCGCGGGAGCTGACAAGATATCTAAGCTGGCTTCGATCGAGGCCGTTTACAAGACCTGACAGCCGATGCCGCGCCTGGTCTAAACCGATAATCTGAGTGGTCATTTATATTCCTCCAACCTATATATTAGTATACAGGTTGGAGGGGTGGTAGTCAAGGGCCCATCGGGCGGGAAATATTATAAATTCTCCTGGATGCCCCCGCCCTACCCTCCCCCGGTGGCGTGAAAGTGCTACTTCTGCGACACTGGCGGCGAGGCCGGGGGATCCTCTTTTCTATGCGGTCGAACTCTATTGCCTGCGCCGCTTCCTTGCAACTTCTTCACAAGGCTGCGGTTGTCGGCGCGGTCCGGTCGCAGCAGGCGTGACCGTTGGGAATTTCAGGTGTGTGTGCCGCCTGAAGTTATTTGTTCGCCGCTTGTATCTTTAGAAGGTAGTCCTTGGCGGCGCGGAGGTGCTCTGTTTCCTGGGCGAGTATCCCCTTTATTATCAGCTTATGATCGGGTGCCGTCAACACAGCTGATAATTTCTTGTAGAGCGTAACGGCTACGGCTTCCCTTTTTATGTGCATTGCCAGACATTGCCGCAGGGATGAACCGACGGTTATATTTCTCGCTTGTATCCCTCCGGTTCCGCCGTTAATCTTCATCAAGGCCCTGGCGTGTTCCGTTTCTTCGCGGGCAAAGGCGGAGAAAGTTTCGGCTATCCTGCGGCCGCCGACCAATTTTTCCGCGAAGAGGCCGGCTTCGCCTGCATAGATGGAGATGTCGGCAAACTCTTCGTTTATAAGGCCCTCTAATAGTTCGTTCAATTCCATGCCTGATATTTCAGCCATTAATATGATTTCCTTCCGTCGCCGGGCATTGATTCTTTTTGTTTGGGAAGACAAGCGTGAAAGTTGTGCCTTTGTTTATGGCGCTTTTTACCTCTATCTTACCTTTACAGGCTTCCGTTATCTGTTTTACCAGTGCGAGGCCGAGACCGAGCCCGCCGTTTTTTCTGGTCATATAATCGGCCACCTGGTAGAAAGGGTCATAAACCGCTTTAAGCCTGTCTTCCGGTATTCCGATGCCGGCATCTTCGACGCTAAGCCGTATACCCGAGGCGGTTTCTGCTAATGTTATTTTAACGACGCCGCCCGGAGGGCCGAAAGTGACAGCGTTTTTTATGAGGTGCTTTATAGCAAGGGTTAGTCTTTCCGGCTCGCAGTTTATGGCCGGGGCGGTTTCGGGGAGAAAAGTAAGCGCGGATGCGTTATATTCCTTAAAAACAGGTTCCAATTCCTCAACAGCTTTTCTTATCAGGCCTGCGGCGTCTGCCGCCGTCGGTTGCGCCGGACATATTGAGTTTTTAGAAGCTGTATACGCGAGAATATCGTCGATAATTCCCTTAAGGCGCAGTGCGCCGGTCTGCGCGGCGTTTATTATAGCCTCGGGCGCGCCCGAGGGGCCGCTGTCTTTGATCATTTCAAGCCCGCCCAGTATCTTCGTCAGCGGGGTTTTTAGTTCATGGCCGATCACGGACAGGAAAGCGTCTTTCATCTTCTCAAGCGCTTGCAGTTGGGCATAAGCGGCCAGAAGTTCGTCCCGGGCGGCTTTGGTGCTGGTAAGTTCAAGGGAAAGTTTCCGTTTCTGCAGACAGCGTTCCATGGTAAGGTTGAGCATTTCGTCAGAGAACGGCTTTATCAGGAAATCATAGGCGCCCGCTTTGATCGCGCCTACCGCGTTTTCAAGGCTCGGGGCGCCGGTCATTATGATTATGTCGCACGTGCCGGCCCTGGTTTTTATTTCTTTGGTCAGGGTTATGCCGTCCATCCCCGGCAGGTTTACATCTATCAGGGCAAGCTCAAAAGGCTCAAGCAGCAGTTTACCCAGGAATTCCTCGGCCGAGCCGGCTACAGTAGGCGCAAAACCGCGGCGTTCAAGGGCGCGGCTGAGAAAGCCGGATATAGAGCTGTCATCATCTACTATAAGTATGGCGGTATTATTCTTATCCATTTATTTATTCTTGTCCGGTACGCCGGGTTCTGCCAGGTCCCCGTAAAGCCGTTTCATGCATTTGGGGCACAGGCCGTGGGAGAACTTTATGTCCGCCAGGTGCGTGCCGATATAGCTTTCCACGGAGTGCCAGTAGTCGTCCTCGTCGCGCACGCTCTTGCAGCCGGCGCAGATGGGCAGCAGGGCGCGGGCCTCGGTGAGGTCGGCGATATCCTCCAGTATGAGCAGTACAAGCTTGCTGTCCCTGAAACTCAGCGGCGCGGCGGTTATGAGCAGGGGGATGGATGTCTTTTTGCCCCCTTTGTAATGCTCGAACACGGTCTGCTTCCTGAACACGCGGCGGCCGCTGCAGACCTCCCTGACGCTGTTCCTTACGACGCAGTCGCGGCAGCGCGGGCCGCGGCCGCAGCCATCGGGGCTTGCGGTGCTGTTGACGCAACGGGCGACATCCCCCAGCTTCCGCGCCAGCACATTCGCATCCGCTATGAGCTCCCGCGCCAGCCTGTTGCAGTAAAAAACCCGCATATCCTCGTCCACCACGAAAAGCACCGAAGGCACAGCCTCCAGCGCTTTCTCCACCAGGGCGCCGGTCCGCCCGAGGTTCTCCGGGGTCTCGTATTCCTCGCGCACCGAGTCCATGCGCCTGGCCACCAGCAGGTAGAGGACCGGGGAGACCAGCAGCGACAGCAGCAGGGCGTCGAACAGCCCGTTGACTACAATGGAGCCCGTATCCAGCGCCGGGACGACGAACATCACCGCGAACTCGGCCGCGGCTATGACAGACAGCAGCCGCAGGAATGTTTTTAATCCTTCTTTCATACGGCGCCTCCGGCGGGCTTTCCCGGGGCAGCGGCGGGGAAATACGCGGTAAAAACACTGCCCTTTCCCGGGCTGCTCGCCACGGTCAGGTAGGCGCCGTGCCGGCTGACTATACCGTATACTGTGGACAGGCCGAGGCCGGTGCCTTTCCCCTCCGGCTTGGTGGTGAAGAACGGCTCGAATATCTTAGACAGGGTCGCTTCGTCCATGCCCTGGCCCTCGTCGCGCACCGAAAGCACGACGTATTCGCCCGGCGGCATCACGCCCAAAGGCGTCGGCAACGGCGCGGAGACGGTGTGCGGCAGCACCTTTATCTCGACCTTTCCGCCGGCGGGCATGGCGTCGCGGGCGTTCACCGCGAGATTGACCAGCACCTGTTCGAACTGCCCCCGGTCCGCCTTCACAGGGGCGGCGTCCCGGCAGGCCAGCTCCAGCGCGACGCGGCCGCCCAGCAGGGTCTTCAAGAGCTTCTCGTTCCCGCAGACGACGGCTTTCAGGTCCAGCTCACGGAAAGCCGTTTCACGCTTCCGGCTGAAATCCAGGAGCTGGCGCGAGAGCCCGGCGGCTTTCTCCACGGCTTTCCCTATCTCCGCCAGATCGCCTTCCGCCTGCGCATTGCCTTTCACCGACGGGGCGAGGAACGTAGCATAGCCGCTTATGGCGCCGATGATGTTGTTGAAATCGTGCGCCACGCCGCCGGCCAGCCTGCCCAGGGTCTCCAGCTTCTGCGCCTGCCTCAACTGGGACTCCTGGTCCTCCGCCTGCGTAATATCCTCCTGGATGGAGGCGTACGCGGTTACCGCCCCGGCGGGGCTTTTGAGGGGGAAGATAATGGCGTTCATGACGCAGCGGCCGCCGTCTTTTCTCCTGTTCACCAGCCGGCCCTTCCAGGACCCGCCTGCCAGCAGCCTGTTCCAGATCTCCGCGTAGAATTCAGGCGGGTGTTCGCCGCTTTTAAGCAGACCTTTTTTTCCGACGGCCTCGGCGGCGGAGAAGCCGGTCACACGCTCGAAGGCTTCGTTAACGGAGGTTATCCGGCCGCCGGTGTCCGTTATAATGACGGGCTCGGCCGCCTGCCGGATTATCTCGGCCAGCACGGCGTTTCCGGCCTCGGCCCGTTTCTTCTCCACTACTGCGGCCAGCACGCCGGCGATATTCTCCAGGTGAAGGACTTCCTCCTCGATATAGGGATGGCCGTGTTCCAGGTAGAGGTTCAGCACCCCCACCAGCACGCCGCCGCTCTTCATGGGGACGCAATAATGGCCGTGGGGGGCGATGCCGGCGTAAACGTTCTCGTGGCGGCCGTCCACTTCCGCGGCGTGGACGGTCTCGCCGCGCGCGGCCGCCCGGCCGCAGAGGCAGCGCCCGTAAGGCAGAACGGCGCATGTGGACTTCAGGGAGTCCGGCAGGCCGCGCTGCGCCGCCAGCCGCAGGGTTCCCGGCTGGCCGTCCGCCAGGAAGATGGCGCCCTTGCGCTCTTTAGACAGCCAATCCCGGGCTGCGACCGCCTCCAGCGCCTTCCCCAGAAAAGTATCCAGCGGCTCAGCCGTCAGGGCAAGGGCCAGCAGCTCCGCGGTTATTTTCTGCTGGCCGCTCTCCCGCGCGTTGGCGCGGTCCCTGTCGGCCAGGGCGCCGGCCAGGAGGCCCAGCTCGTCCTCCCTGCCGCGCCAGCGCGGACCGGCGAAATCCCCGCCGCCGGCCGCCGCCGCGGCCAGTTCCTGTATCGGCCGCAATATTTCCAGCCACAGGAGCCGGTAGGTCAGCAGGAACAGCGCCGCCGCTGCGGCGGCCAGGGCCAGCAGGATGGAAAAAGCCGTGTCTGTGCGCTTCTGCACGAGCCGCCGCAGGTCCGCCGTCAGGGCCTGCGCCGCCGCCAGCAGAGCCGCCGACTCCTTATCCAGAAGGGCCAGCCGGCCCCGGAAAGCGGCATTGCCGGGCTCTTCCAGCGCGGCCAGGCAGACGGGCTTGAAACGCCCCCAGGCGGCTTCCAGCGCGTCCAGCCGGCCGGAAAGGGCACGCGGCAGCGGGGAAAGGCGCACGCCGTTGGCGACGC
>Ga0209319_1001991_pt1 | contig 14104 bp, 8 predicted proteins | sample RifGroE2_FD_184000 | JGI IMG/M metagenome (GOLD analysis project Ga0209319, IMG submission 184000) | Groundwater microbial communities from Rifle, Colorado - Groundwater E2 (SPAdes) (version 2) | ecosystem: Environmental > Aquatic > Deep subsurface > Groundwater | place: Rifle, Colorado, United...
TATCTGAACGATTTGGCAAGATTATGCAGGACAGGGAAAGCTTGTCCATTAACGCTTCTGATACTTCAATCAGCCGTTCCAAACAATTGGAATCGGCTGTACCACCCTCTAAAATTTCTGCACTCAGTTCAGGTGAGTTTGTAGGTATGGTAGCTGATGATCCGGACTGTAAGATTGACCTGAAAACTTTCCATTGCGAGATATTGAACAACCATGAAGTACTGAAGAAAGAACAGGATGCTTACAAGGATATCCAGGTTATCCGCAAGCTGGACAATACCATGGTGCAACGCAACTATCTGCAGATAAAACAGGATGTACAGGATATAATTCAGTCAGAAATGGAACGGATGCTAAATGACCCGGGACTGGCACATTTGGTGGTGAGAAAGGGCTGGATTTAGCGATCATTTACCCCCAAAAAATTATCATGGGCAGTAAAATCTTGGAATTATAAACCATATTTGTAACATCAAATTTTTATTTTCAGAAAAGTTGGACTCACAAAATTTCGAATTACAACTTATTAAAGCATTTAAGAAGGGAGATGCCCAAGCTTTTGAATCGCTTTTTAATTTATATCACAAGCGGTTGTATTACTTCTTGTTCGGGTTGTTAAAGTCGAAAGAAGACGCTGAAGAAATTGTTCAGGAAACATTTTTGAAAATTTGGGAAAGTCGGGAACATTTTTTGGAAAATTTCCCTTTTGAATCTTTGCTTTTCAGAATAGCGAAGAATGCTTTTCTTAATCATAACCGAAAAAAAGTGAACCGCACGGTCTTTGAAAAACATTTCGGGTTTTTTGCGGATTTTTCAGAGAGTTCGGCGGATCAATATATCCTCTTTCAGGAAACACAAAGTATTATTGAAACAATCGTGAATGGATTACCTCCCAAAAGAAAAGAGATTTTTCTTATGCAAAAAGTAGAGGGACTTTCCCGGCAAGAAATTGCCAGCAAATTAGGAATTTCGATTATTACAGTTGATAGCCAATTACTTAAGGCGAACAAGCACTTAAAACAAGAGTTTCAAAAGTATAGCATTTTGATGATCAACATTCTCTTTCTCTAAAATTTCACATTTTTTTTAAAATAATTTAATATCGGGTAATAGTTTTTTGAAGTTCATGTGTATTACTCATGACTTTAAAACCTATTTATGCGAGCCGACACTAAAATACAACTTCTGCAAAACTTCCTCAAGGGCAATATTACAGATCAGGAATTAAAGAGCCTGTTTGTTTGGTTGAATAGCGAAAAAGGCAATCTGGAGTTTGAAAGGCTGCTAAATGAAAAGTGGCTATCCAATCAGTTTCAAGCAACTGAAGATATGGATTCCTCAATTCTGTTTTCAAGAATTAAGAGCAGAATCGAAGATAAGCAATTGGGCAGGAAGCAATTCTTCATCAGGCTCAGGAATGCAGCAGCTATTTTTATACTCGGGCTTTTAATTCCAACTATGTATTTCATGGTACTCAACCAGCCGAAAGATAAGTTGGTAATTCTCAAAGAATCATTATCTAACGAAAAGATAAAGCAGCTGACATTGCCTGATGGAACGGCCGTTTGGTTATTGTCGGGAAGCACGATTTCATATCCATCAAACTTTTCAGGAAACGAAACCAGAAATGTTGAAGTTAAAGGCGAGGCTTTTTTTAATGTAGCCAAAGATTCATTGCACCCTTTTATTTTAAATCTTGGTGAAGTTGGGTTAAAAGTGGTTGGGACAAGCTTTAACGTGATGAATTATGGCGATGAAAATCACATTAATGTTGTTCTAAAGACTGGAAAGGTCGATGTCTTTAAGGGCAAATACAATCCGGATGAACATTTCGTGCATTTGTTGCCTGGACAATTGGTCACGTACAAAAAAGATAAACCGGAATTCCTGGTCAGCAATGTTGATGTTGCCAAACATACTTCATGGATCAACGGAACCCTTCTATTTCGTGATGACCCATTGACAGAAGTGCTAAAACAACTGGGCAGATGGTATAATATTACTGTTGAGGTAAAAGATCAAGAAGTTTCAGATTTCACCTTTACCGCAACCATAAAAAATGAAAACCTTGATCAAATTGTCGATCTCCTCAGGTATTCAACTCCGTTTAAATATTCGATATCAAAGACAGACGAAGCAACAAAACTTATAGTTGAAAAAAAATGAGACATAGAAACTTAACTAAAAAAACGTGAATGCCTATGAAATAGTACTAAAAAAAAGGAGATGTTACCATCTCCCTTCTTGAAATTCATGCCTTTTCTAATTTGCAGTCAGCTAAGGGCATAAATAATTCGAATAATAAACTCAAATCATTACAAAATTATGAAAAAAAATCATTGTTCAATGGTTTCTTTATTCTCGCGGGTATGGAAACATAAATTGCTATTTGTCATGAGACTAACCTTTTCGATAAGTTTGTTTTGCGTGTTGCAATCATTCGCGATAGGCACTTTCTCGCAAAACGCAAGGTTAAGCATTAATCAAAAGAACATTAGTGTTGAGAGTGCCTTGCAGTTGATCGAAGATAAGACCGACTTTTACTTCATGTATAGTGCTTTAGTCGTGGATGTTAGGAGAACTGTGGATATTGAGGTAACCAATAAATTGGTGCCTGAAATTTTAGACGATATTTTTAAAGGGACAGATATCGGCTACAAAATTGATGGACGTTTAATTGCCCTTTCAAAAAATGGTGAAATATCTCCACCTATTCAGCAGCAAAAATCTGTTTCCGGGAAAGTAACTGACTCCTCTGGTGGTCCGTTGCCCGGTGTTTCTGTTGTTTTGAAAGGCACAACATCTGGGACAATCACTGATTCCAATGGAAACTACTCATTATCAGGAATTCCGGCAAATGCCACGCTGCAGTTTTCGTTTGTCGGAATGAAAACGCTGGAAGTTTCGGTAGGGGGTAAAGAGTCAATAAATGTGACTTTAACCGAGGAAGCAATAGGGTTAGATGAAGTCGTTGCAGTAGGCTACGGAACCCAGCGGAAGGCTGATTTAACCGGGGCAATAGGAGTAGTGGAGACTAAAAAGTTAAGAGAAGCACCAACAGGCAATTTTATGAAAGCCTTACAGGGGCAGGTTGCCGGTGTTTACGTTAAAACTGACGGATCGCCAAGTGGAGCTGCAACCGTTCGAATCAGAGGTGGTAGTACCATGGCTGGTGGTTTCAACGATCCGCTGTATATTATTGATGGTATCCCTACAACATCGGGAATTGAACAGCTAAATGCAAATGATATTGAATCAATGCAAGTCTTGAAAGATGCTTCTGCTGCCAGCATCTATGGTTCCCGTGCAAATAACGGTGTTATATTAATTACCACGAAAAAAGGAAAGGCAGGGGTTAATAAAATTGAATACAGCTCGTATTATACCGTTCAGGAGTATGCAAAAAAACTGGATGTTTTAAATGCTTACCAACGTGGTTTTGTGAACTGGAGAGCTGCCATTAATGATGGACTTACACCCAGTTCGAATATTTATAATTACCAATGGCATCGCGAGGCCAATAATGTGGCCGTTTTAGATAAAATATTACTTCCTGAATTTATTGATCCATCGCAAACGATGAGACCTGCTGATACCAAATGGATCGATGAAGTTTCACATCCCGGATTTTTACAATCGCAAAACTTAACGCTCACTAATGGAAGTGAAAAAGGAACCATGTTGTTGTCGTTGAATTATTTTAACAACAGCGGTATTATTAAAGAAACTGAATATAAGAAGTACACAGGCCGAATCAATTCAGATTATAATTTTCTAAAAGGGAAATTAAAAGTTGGTGAAAATCTGTCTTTTTCGAAAATTAACAATGTTGAAATTCCGATTGGAGATGTCATGTATCTTTCGCTGGTACAACAGCCCGTTGTCCCGGTTCATTCGGTCGATAGCGCTTGGGGTGGCCCTGCTCCTGGTATGACCGACCGTCACAACCCGGTAAGGTTGATCGAAGACAACAAGCAAAACGTTTCTAATTCTGCCCGTATTTTCGGAAGTCTTTATGCGGATCTCGAAATTATGAAGAACCTGAATTTTAGGAGTAATTTTGGTATTGATTATACTGAAAGGTATTATCGGAAAATGGATTATACATATGCATCAGGATTTCTGATCAGTGATATTAGCCGCACAACCATGTCGCAGGATCACAATTTAGCCTGGACTTGGTCAAATACCTTGAACTATAAATATAAAAAAGACAAACATTCAGTTGAGTTGCTGGCTGGTATGGAAGCCATTAAAGCTCAATTTGTTACTTTCTACGGAAGTCGCGAGGGTTACGTCATCCAGGACAACAATTACATGTACTTAAATTCAGGAACTTCCAAATTTCTGAATGGGGGTGGCGGTGCTGCGAACTCGTTGTTATCTTATTTCGGAAAATTAAACTATTCATTTTTCGACCGATATCTGCTCTCTGCTACTATTCGTCGTGATGGGTCCTCAAGATTTGGTAAGGAAAATCAATACGGTATTTTTCCCGCATTTTCATTGGGTTGGAGGCTCAGCGAAGAGTCGTTTATTAAAAATAATCTGAGCAGCATTTCTAATCTGAAATTAAGAGCAGGTTGGGGGAAAACCGGTAATCAGGAAATAAATAATGAAGCTATTTATTCCATCTATAAGACCGATACGGGTATTGATCCAACTTGGGATTTTGACTCGGGAACATCTTACGATATTTCGGGCAGCGATGGCGGTGCTATTCCATCAGGATTCCGAAAGATTCGGGAAGGTAACTCTTTACTCAAATGGGAAGAGGCAACTCAGACTAACTTAGGTTTGGACTTTGGCCTGTTCAAACAAAAAATAACAGGTAGCATCGACTATTTTAAAAAGGACACAAAGAACATTTTGATCGAACCTCCTTATTTGGCAGCTAAAGGCGAAGGAGGAAATCAATGGGTGAATGGAGCTTCGTTAGGTGTTAAAGGGCTTGAACTTGTTTTGGGCTACGATACTAAATTCGACAATGGCATTGAACTTAGCCTTTCAGGAAGTATTTCTTCCTATAAACGTGAGATCACCTATTTACCTGAAGATGTTTTGACTGGCTATCCGGGAGATCCGGCAAACGGAAAAAGCGTATTGGGACACTCCGATTTAGCTCAATTTGGTTATGTTGCTGATGGTCTTTTCCAAAATCAGGCTGAAGTTGACGCTTATGCAGCCCAACCGGGAAAAGCAGTTGGCCGTATCCGCTACAACGATATTGGAGGATTGGATGCTAACGGGAAATACGTTAATAAACCAGATGGCGTTGTGAATGCGTTAGACCGGACCTGGCTTGGAGATCCAAATCCGAAATTCGAATACGGAATCAACATCAACCTGGCATGGAAAGGATTTGATTGTGTCGCATTCTTTCAGGGAATATCCGGATCAAAAGTGTACAACGATTACAAACATTTAACCGACTTTACTTCAATCTGGCAAGGCACAAATTTTGGAACCAGAACGTTGGATGCATGGTCGTCAACAAACACCGGCTCAACTATTCCAATGTTGACACTTACTGACACTAACAATGAAAGCAGATATTCGTCCTATTTTATTGAAAATGGTTCATATTTAAAATTGCGTAACCTTCAGCTTGGTTACACCATTCCCAAACGGATCATGGACTATGTAAAAATATCTTCTGCCCGCGTTTACATTCAGGGACAAAATCTGTTTACAATAAAAGATACGAAAGGTTCTGACCGATACACTGGTGTTGATCCTGAAAATCCAAATTTTGCCTATCCAATCCCTAGAACTTTAACTTTAGGAGTTAACTTAAACTTTTAATAAACAGTAAAATGAAAAAAATAAATATAAAAGTAAAGCTATTTGTTTCGTTGGCTGCTCTGGTTCTAACACAAATATCTTGTACAAAAGATTTTCTGAATCTTCAGCCACAGGCATCGGTAAGCAGCGATCAGTTAAATACACCCGAAAATATTGAAGGTATGGTCATGGCAGCTTATGCCGAATTGGGCAATGATCATTATACCGCCCCAAACTCACTTTGGCCTTACGCCGACATTACCAGCGGAGATGCTTATAAAGGGGGTGATGGTACAGGCGATATTCAGGAATTCAACTGGATGGAACTTTTCAAGATTAATACGCCAAATAATCCATTGCTCGACACAAAGTGGTATCGACTTTACGTAGGAGTTTCCCGTTGTAATGAAGCTTTGAAACGACTAAATGCCATTAGTGACGCTGATTTCCCAAACAAGAAACAACGCATTGCGGAAATGCATTTTCTGAGAGGTCACCAATATTTTCTCCTGAAAACATTTTTCAATCATATCCCATGGATTGACGAAACCATTGAAGGAAATGACTTCGGAACAGTTTCAAACACGGCATTAACCAGCAAACAATTGTGGGAAAAAATTGCCGCTGAGTTTCAGGATGGAGTTACTAATTTGTCAGAAAACCAGTCTGATGCAGGCCGTCCGAACAAGTTCACTGCCATGGCCTATCTGGCAAAAGTGAAACTTTTCATGGCGTACGAACAGGATGATAACAACAACGTCACTTCAATCAATTCATCGCTGTTAAACGAGGTGGTTACTTTAACCAACCAGGTCATCAACTCTGGGAAATATGCCTTGTTCAGCGATTTTGCATACAATTTCCTTTGGGAAAAAGATAAAAACAGCACCGAATCGGTTTTTGCCATTCAACGTTCTATCAACGATGGTACGCCTAAAGGTCGTTTGGACTGGGGTAGTATGCTCAACTACCCGATGAATCCCGAATATGGCTGTTGTGGGTTCCATATTGGAAGCCAAAACCTGATGAATTCTTTTAAAACGGATCCAGCTTCCGGATTGCCATTGTTTGATACATTCAATAATTCAGATGTTGTTGAGGGCGCTGATTTCACTACGAATTCGTTTGATGTTCGCATTGACCATACCCTTGCTGTCCCTGGTAAACCATACAAATACGATCCCACCTTCATCTATCAAAAAGGATGGTCGCGTTCAGGTGTTACCTATGGACATTTCGCATCGATGAAAGAAGTTCAACATTACAAATGTGCCTGTTTCCAGAAAGTTCCGCCATTTATGGCAGCATCAAAAAATACCGACATTATTCGCTTTGCGGATGTTCTGTTGTGGAAGGCCGAAGCCTTAATAGAATTGAGCCGCCAGAATGAAGCGCTTCCGATAATTAATGAAATCAGGACCAGAGCGCTGAACAGCGCGGCAAAATTGAAAGACGCCAATGGAAATGCACTTTCTAATTACAAAATGGATACCTATCAGCCGGGAGTTAACTGCATCTGGACCAAAGATTATGCGCGTACTGCCATGCGCTGGGAGCGCCGTATGGAATTTGCTATGGAAGGTATCCGTTTCTTTGATTTGGTTCGCTGGGGAATTGCTGCCGACTATTTGAACAAATATTTCGCTGTTGAAATGACTAAAAAACAATATCTGAAAGACGGTCAGTTTACCAAAGGGAAACACGAATGTTTCCCGATTCCGCAAAAGCAGATCGACTTTAGTAAAGGTTTGTATAAACAGAATGTTGGATGGTAGGTTTTTAGGAAAATTACAATTTTAAATTAACGCAAAATGAAGAATTTCATAAAATATACATTGATCCTTTCCTTATTTGCAGGCTTATTCCAGTCGTGCGAGGACAAATATACCACGTCGTTGATTCTGGATCAGCCGGTGACCATTAGCGATTTTACAGTGAATGGTGTGAAAGGTGTTATCAACGAAAAGAACAAAACCATTGTGGTGAAAGTGCCCGATGGAACTGATGTAACGAAAGTGAGTCCGGTAATAAAACTAGCTGAAGGTGCAGTACTAACACCTGCAATTACCTCGAATATGGATTTCACTACGCCCATTGAGTTTACTCTTGTGAATGGTGATGTTTTCAGCAAATATACCATAACGGTTTCAGAAGAATTTTTCATCGGCTTTCTGGGAACAGCGGCAAGCGCCTCTACTATAACCGATGATGATGAAAAAGCAGCAGCCGACTGGTTCTTTACCAATTACGCCAACGGAAAATACGTCAGCTTTGCCGATATTAAAAGTGGAAAAGTGGATGTGTCGAAATTTAGGGTTCTTTGGTGGTACTATGACTCAGGCCGGGCTTTGCCTTCCATTGCCGAAGATGCTACTGTTTTGACTGCCCTGACCAATTACTATAAAAACGGCGGGGACCTGTTGCTGAACACCCATGCCTGTGCTTATTTCTGGACGATGGGTCGCTTAACCGAGACTTTTAATATGGCTATTGGCGATGGCCCTGGTGGTGATAATCCGGATACTTGGGCAATTGGTGTAAATGTTGGTGGTAAACACGATAACAGCACTCACCCAATCTTCAAAGGAATTCCGCTTACTACCGATGCCGGTGGCTTTAAATCTTTCCCGGCAATTGGCTCCGGATGGAAAGAAGATCACAATTACGCTATTCTCGATGTTGCTGCCCATTATAGTTTAGGTAACGGTGACGAAGCTGCCTACAAGGCTTTTACCGAAAAGAATAACCTGAAATGGCTGGGCACCTGGGACTGGATGCATGATTATTGGATGGCTGGAATCCTCGAATTGAATTCTACTGCAACATTTAAGGGAAAAGGTATTTTCATCGGAATTGGAGGCATTGAGTTTAAACAAAATGCACAAGGTGAAAAAAATCCTTCAGGATTAAATATGTATCAAAGCAACATCAATAAGCTTTACAAGAACTCATTGGATTATCTGTCACTGAAAAATTAAGAATTCTAATTGGGCAGGAATGATGAAATTTCTGCCCAATTTTTCTCAAAATATTAACATTACCACTAAGCCATTTTACAATGAACATACTTTCAAAATACCTGATTTTCATTCTTATTTTAACAGCCAGCCTCCCGGCAATAGCACAATTCTATCCTCACGATAATACCATTGACTACAAAGAAAATTTTCGCGGGCAATATCATTTTAGCCCCCGCTCCGGATGGATGAACGATATTAATGGCCTGGTTTTTCAGGGCGGAAAATTCCACATGATTTACCAATGGGGCGAAGCGGTAAGGCATGGTGGTTATGCCACAAGCGCCGACTTGCTACATTGGACAGACGAAGGGGTAGCATTAATTCCCCAAAAATCGTATTTACCTGAAACAGCTCTGCGAAATGTTTCAGGAGAAGAGGTTTTTTCCGGGAGCGCAGTAGTTGTTACAGGAGAGACCTCTCGGAAAATTACCGGAACCAACGAGGAAGCCATTGTAGCCATTTATACCGGAACAGGCGTGGGTACTTGTTTGGCCTGGAGTAACGATCATGGAAAAATCTGGCACGATTATTCCCAAAACCCGGTCGCAAATCCAACCAAAGGTGCTGATCCGCGCGATCCGCGGGTATTTTTTCATCGACCCAGTTCAAAATGGATTATGGCTATTTACGAAAACGGAACTACCTTTTACGGGTCAACCGACCTGATTCATTGGGCATTCCTGAGCAACATTAACTTTGGGTTCGAATGCCCAGATATTTTTGAGCTGCCACTCGACGGAAACAAGCAATCGATGAAATGGGTTTTAATGGATGCCAATGGCTCCTATCTGGTCGGAAAATTTGACGGTACAAAATTTACTCCCGAAGAAGGTCAGAAACTTCAGATTATGACTTCAGGTCATGACTTTTATGCGGCACAATCGTTCGCAAGCGGGAGCCTTCCAAACAAAGACGAACGGATCATTCAAATTGCATGGATGGACCATTGGAACGGTGGACTGGGCGAAACCGTTTGGAAAAGAAACGCGACTTTCCCGGTTTCGCTGGGCTTAGTTACCTATTCGAGACAAATGCGATTAACGCGAAATCCAATTGCGGAAATATCATCCTTGTACGAAAATGAAAAAAATTGGGATGCCACTGTTTTAATATCGGGTGCAAATCCGTTGAAAGACGTAAAATCAAAGAAATTCGAACTGACCGCCGAATTTGATTTAACCAACACTTCAGCAACAAAATTTGGGTTCAAGATTGCCAATAAAACAATTGCCTACCATGTAAAAAGCCAGGTATTGCTCGATGAAGAGCTGAAACCTGATGCTTCAAATCGTATCAAAATACAACTTTTGGTCGATTGGGGGCAACTTGAAGTATTTGCAAATCAGGGTATATTTTCCTATTCCGAACAGTTCGCTTTTTCGCCTGAAGATAATACCATCGAATTTTTTACTGATGGAACTGTCAAACTGATTTCGATGAAATTTCATGAAGTAGCACGAATCTGGTAATCCTGAGAAAAATGAAATATTCTGCTGCAATTATTTTAGGTGTTTGCCTTGCATTGATCGGCTGTGCAAAAAGTCCGGATACAGATGAAACTGAAAGCCAGGTGATGAAATACCATGATACCAGGCCTCTATACCATTATTCGCCAGTAAAAAACTGGATGAACGATCCGAACGGAATGGTTTATTATGATGGAGAATATCACCTTTTCTACCAATATTATCCTGATGGTGTAAACTGGGGACCAATGCACTGGGCTCATGTTACCAGCACCGACCTGTTTCATTGGAAAGAGAAAGGAATAGCCTTATATCCCGACGATTTGGGTATGATTTTCTCAGGAAGCGCTGTCGTTGATTCGAAAAATACTTCCGGCTTCAAAAACGGAAATGAATCTCCTTTGGTTGCTGTATACACCAGTGCCGATTCGCGTCAGAAACAAAGTATCGCTTACAGCACTGACAAAGGTCAAACCTGGGTAAAATATGCCAATAATCCTGTGTTACTTGCCCCACAAGGCGTACCCGATTTCAGAGATCCGAAAGTAATCTGGTTTGCAAGCCAGAATAAATGGATCATGGCTCTGGCAACCGGAAATAAAATCAGTTTTTATTCATCGCCAGACTTGAAAAACTGGACGTTTGAAAGCGATTTTGGGATCAATCAGGGTTATCATGGCGGTGTTTGGGAATGTCCCGATTTGTTTGAACTGACCGATGAAAAAGGTGTCCGCAAATGGGTTTTGCTTGTAAGTGTGGGCGGTAACGAAACTGCCGAGCCCAATGGCGGAAGTTCAACGCAATACTTTATCGGGCAATTTGACGGCAAATCATTCACTGCCGAAAACAAGGATATTCTTTGGGCCGATTATGGTGTCGATAATTACGCTGGAGTCACTTGGAGCGACATTCCGGAAAAAGATGGCCGTCGGATTTTTATGGGGTGGATGAGCAACTGGGTTTATGCGGGAGCCACACCAACTATAGGATGGAGAGGCGAAACAACCGTTCCGCGCGAAGTAAAGCTGATCGATAATTCAGGAAAATACACCCTGTATTTTACGCCTGCAAATGAACTAAACGCATTGAAAGATGCAAAGCTGGCGACAACAGTTTCTGCACCTCAAAAATCCATTGGTCTGGTGAATAACGATATCGTTGCAACCGGAAGTTACATGGTTGAAATGGAGCTTGATGTTTCGCTTGCCAATGATTACGAAATTTCGATGGGCAACGAACTTGAAAAGCTGACCATTACCTACAATAAAGCAAATTCCGAATTTGTTATTGATCGGAGTACTTCAGGAATTGTCGATTTCAACCCTATGTTTAAACGGAATATCACATGCAAATATACCCCGCAAACGACCAAGATTAGCATTCAGCTGCTGGTCGATAAATCGTCGGTCGAACTATTTATAAATAAAGGTGAAAAAGTAATGACTGCGTTATTTTATCCGAAGTATGTGTACCGGGATTTCAAAGTTCAGAGTAATTCAGCAACTGAGTTTATCCGGAACTACTCGATAACAGCCCTAAATAAATCGATTGCGCAATAATCGAAAAACAGCCAGGCCATGAAACAATATCCGATCATTTTCCTTCTTCTGATTTTAAGTTTTGGGTGCTCGCAGAAAAAACCATCGGCAACCTTCGAAAAGTACCAACCGGTTGTGCATTTTTCTCCCGGAAAGGTGTGGAATAGTGATGTCATGGGTTTAGTTTCTGAAGGTGGTCGGTTTCATTTGTTTTACCAGGTTATTCCAGAGAATTCAAAATCAGGGAAATTGGAATGGAAGCGTGCTTCAAGTGAAAACCTGATTGACTGGAACAGGAATGAAAGTCTGAACTTGCCTGAAGGTGCTGAAGAAATTTTGTTCTCAAGTGTAGTCGTTGATGCCCAAAATACTTCAGGATTAGGCAAAGATGGAAAAGCGCCCTGGGTGGCTTTGGCCTCAGAACCTGCAAAAGATGAGCTGCAAAAGAATGTAGTGGATTTTGGCAGTTTAGCCCTGGTGTATAGCATCGATGGCGGACAAAACTGGACAAAGAGTCCATCCCTTCCAAATTCAAACCCTTCAGGACTGGAAAAATGCAGGTTCCCCAGAATTAGCTGGAACGATGAAATAAAGAAATGGATTCTGGTTGGATCGAAGGGCGATCATGTTGCTTTTTATTCTTCACCCGACCTGCTGAGTTGGACCTTCGAAAGTGATTTCGGCACAACTCGTGGCGCTCATGGTGGCGTTTGGGAAAGTGTTGATTTGTTTAAGCTCGAAGTAAAAGGTTCGGATGAAACTCAATGGGTTCTGGCGGTTAGCATCGACAACGGCACCTTGAATGGCGGTTCGGGTACACAATATTTCGTCGGAAATTTTGATGGACATCAGTTTGAATATACCGGTGAAAAACCGAAGTGGTTCGATTATGGAAAAGATAATTATGCCGGAATTACCTGTCAGGATATAAAATATGGACGAAGAATTTTTCTGGGCTGGATGAACAACTGGCAGTATGCCAACCTGATTCCGGCAACGGAGTGGCGTGGTGTACTAACGATTCCCCGCGAATTACAATTAACCAAAAGTTATGGCGATTACCTGATGAATACTCAACCTGTAAGTGAACTTCAGCAAATTCACAGTAAAACGATGGCTATCAAAGAAACTGAAATTTCGGGCTTTGCCGAGCTGTCTTCAGACCTTGAATTGCCGCTCGAATTAAACCTGAACTTCGACATGACCAATAAAACTCAAATGGGATTTGCAACGCGTTTTGGGCTGGAGTTATCGAATGAAAAAGGGGGAAAATTTACGGTCGGATACGATAATCTGGAGAAATTCTTTTACGTCGACCGGATGAATGCCGGCAATCAATTGGCATCAAAAGATTTTAACTGGATAAACTACGCACCTTATATGGAAAATGGCGATTCGCTTGATTTAAGGTTAATCATCGATGCGTCGTCGGTCGAATTATTTGCAAAAAATGGGTTAATCGTGATGTCAGAGCGGGTATTCCCGAAAGAACCATTTAATCATGTGAAACTTTTTGCCGAGCACGGGAAAGTAAGCCTGACCGGAGGAATAATTAAAAAATTAATAAAGTAAAACCAATATGAAAAAATCATCTGTCCTTTTATTCGTCCCAATCATGTTAGCTTTTTTCACCATGGGATTTGTCGACCTGGTAGGTATAGCTGCCAATTACGTGAAAGCTGACTTTAAATTATCCGATACGTTGGCAAACTTATTGCCCTCCATGGTGTTCTTGTGGTTTTTTGTTTTTTCGGTTCCAACAGGTATGCTGATGAACAAAATTGGAAGAAAAAACACCGTATTGTTGAGTTTGGTGGTAACTCTTCCGGCATTAATAATTCCGCTAATCAGTTATTCATTTGTCACGATGCTTATTTCCTTTACCTTTCTGGGTATCGGAAACACATTGATGCAAGTTTCCCTGAATCCGCTGATTGCAGGTCTGGTGAGCAAAGAAAGGATGGCAAGTACCTTAACTTTCGGTCAGTTTGTAAAAGCGATCGCGTCTTTCATTGCGCCAATTCTTGCTGCCTGGGCAGTCATTCGTTTGGCCGATTGGAGAATGATCCTGTTTCCTTTATTCCTGACGATATTAGTTTTGGTGATTATCTTACTCTTCGTAACGAAAGTTGATGAGCCAAAAGCCGAAAATAAATCAACATCTTTTCGAGCCAGTTTTTCACTTCTGGGCGACGCCACTGTACTTTTTTTGTTTCTCGGAATTATGGCGCACGTTGGGCTCGATGTTGGTTTAAATACAACTGCACCCAAACTTTTGATTGAGCGGTTGAATATT
>Ga0209319_1001992_pt1 | contig 14097 bp, 13 predicted proteins | sample RifGroE2_FD_184000 | JGI IMG/M metagenome (GOLD analysis project Ga0209319, IMG submission 184000) | Groundwater microbial communities from Rifle, Colorado - Groundwater E2 (SPAdes) (version 2) | ecosystem: Environmental > Aquatic > Deep subsurface > Groundwater | place: Rifle, Colorado, United...
TACCCAAAAAGAAAATACCTCAAAAGCCAGGGGTAGTATTATTCACTGCCCTTGCTTTGAGGAAATATTTTCAATAGGCTCTGCAACAACTAACAAAGGGAGTTTTATTCATAGGAGATCCCGGCACAGTCAGCAAAGCTTTGTCTCAATCAGTGACCGGGAACTCAGTGCGCCATGAGATTATTAATTTACGTGCAATCTTAATCAGTCTTCATCGCAGGTGAAGGCGGATTCGAATTCGCGCCCATCAGAAGTGCATGAGGTCTTAATCCATTCGTGAACATTTGCGTCATTCGCGGAAGAAAGACTGGAAATGCGGTGAAGGGTTTCGGGGAGATTTGTGAATCCATGTCACGGATGACATATCCGCGCCATGGGAGATTTCTGCGGAAAATTTCCACCCGCAAGCTATAGATCAATTCAGCCGGGACATCCGCAATTATTATTTGTTCATATAAGATTAGCGGCTGCAAAATGAATATTCACTAATTTTACACCAATATTATAATTATCGCATGAAAACTTTACTCCTTTTATCTGCAATGATGTTTGTGTTCATTGCATCGATGGCACAAAAATCAGAATCCGACAAAGACTGCTGGTACAACAAAGACCTGCAGAAAAACAAGGTTCCGGGCGTATCTTCGGACCGCACGTATGAGGAACTGCTGCAGGGCAAAACACCCAAGCCGGTGATTGTTGCCATCATCGACGGTGGAACCGATTTCAATCACGAAGACCTGAAAGAAGTGATCTGGACCAACGAAGATGAAATTCCGGGCAACGGAATCGATGATGATAAAAACGGATACATTGATGATGTTCACGGCTGGAATTTTTTGGGAAATCCCGACGGCCGCAATGTGGACAACGACAACCTTGAAGTGACGCGCGTTTACCGTCTGCTGAAACCGAAATACGAAAATGCCGACTCCGCGAAACTGGCTGGTGATAAAGATTTTCAGCTATATCTGAAATGCAAAAAAGAAGTTGAAACAGAATTTGCGGCATCAACAAAAGCCCTCACTAATGTCACAACGCTGTATAAAAATATGAAAGTGGCCGACAGTGTAATTACTGCTTATTTTGGAACAAACAAATATTCGGCAAACCAGCTCAAGACCATCAAAGATGAAAGGATGCAGCCAGTTGTTGACTTCATGAGCTATTGGATGAAAAATCATATTGACACGACAGTAGTGAAAGGGTGGATCGATCATTATGAAAGTCAGGCACTGTACCGCTACAATGTTGATTTTGATTCACGGGAAATTGTGGGAGATGACTGGACCAACAACAGCAATCCGTACTACGGAAACAGCGATGTGAAAGGGCCCCGCGCCGGACACGGCACAATGGTAGCCGGCAATGTGGCGGCAGTGCGTGGCAATGGCATTGGTCCGGATGGAGTGACTAGCAATGCACAGCTGATGATTCTGCTGGTGGTTCCCGATGGCGACGAGCGCGACAAGGATGTTGCGAATGCTATATTGTATGCGGTAAACAACGGTGCATCAATTATCAACATGAGCTTCGGCAAAGGATATTCGCCGCAGAAACATTTTGTGGATTCCGCTCTGCGTGTGGCCAACGAACACGATGTACTGATTGTTCATGCAGCCGGTAACGACGGAGAAAATGTGGATGTTGAGGTACATTATCCCAGCAATTTTGATGAGAATGGCAATGTAATCAACGACAAGTTCATTGTTGTCGGAGCCAGCACCAATTCAGCCGGAAAGAAACTTCCCGCTTCGTTTTCGAACTACGGAAAAAAGAGCGTCGATATATTTTCACCGGGACAGGATATTTACAGTTGCTCACCTGGCAACAAATACGAATCGGCTTCGGGAACCTCGATGGCGAGCCCTGTTGCAACAGGTGTGGCCACCATTATCCGTGCGTATTTTCCGGAACTCAGCGCGAAAGAAGTGAAAGAAATTTTATTGCAATCAGCGGTGAAATATGATAAAAAAGTATTGCTCCCCGGCGGCGGCAAGAAAAAAGTTTCGTTCTCGGAATTATCTTCAACCGGCGGAGTCATCAATGCATACAATGCCGTGAAACTGGCTCAGGACCGCGTGAATGCGAAACGTTAACTCCGGTCTTCCGCGAATTACACGAATTCTCGCAAAACCTTTGATTAATTTACTAGCCTCCGGTTTGCATATGGACGCTAATAGTTATAAAAAATTGCTAAGCAATTTTTTATAACAAAGGCTTATAATCTCGTGTAGCAATAATTTCAAACCTGATTGTTATTCAACAAGCAGTTTTGAAATACTGCAATTGTTTTCTGATTGGACTTTTACGATATACAGTCCTTTTGAAAAGTCAGAAACATCAATATCCATATGACCTTCGGAAGCTGCTGACAAAACAATTTTCCCCGAAATATCCGAAACATCGATGCGTACAGATTCGTTTGTTTCAATCGTCACAAAATCCGTAGCCGGGTTCGGGCAGAGGGTGAATAGTAATCCGTTATCTTCGTAAATGCTTGTAAAATCGCCGTTATAGCGAGTCACAACAAATTTCGAGGTATATGTTTCATCCGTATAGCCGGCCACAACAATTTTTCCATCCTGTTGCAAAGCGACACAACTTGCGTAATCTTCAGCATTGATGTTGGTAGTGACAACACCTGCCGTTGCGAATGAATTATCCTTTGATCCGTCGGCATTAAAGCGAACAAGAGCTATATTGGCTTCTGAATAGTTTTCGAGTGTATAACCTGCCAGGCAAATTTTACCATCGGGCTGCAACACCATGCCATATGCATAGTTTTCGGCATCAATAATGCGTGCCGTTGCAATACCGGCAGTACCAAAGGTGTTGTCTAATGTTCCGTCGGCATTGATTCTGACGATTGCCATGTCGTATTGCAGTACCGGTGAATTTGTAATCCAGGAGTGACCTCCAAGCAGGATTTTGCCATCCGGTTGAATGCAGACTGCAAGTGCGAAATCATGTCCGTCGCCAACATTGTAAGTAGCTTTTCCGGTTGTTCCAAACGAAGCATCAGGAGAGCCATCGTCGTTGTAACGGGCAGCAGCAAAAATATAATCCGAGTTTGCGTCGAAGGTCATACCAACGGCCACAATTTTTCCGTCTGACTGAACAGCCAGCTCTTCGATAAAACTATCCTTGGATCCAAATTGTGTAGTCACAACACCGTTTGTGCCAAAAGTACTATCGGGTGCACCATTTGTGTTGATACGCATCAGTGTAAAATCGTCGGAGGATGTACCCATATAGCCGCCAACCAGAATTTTCCCATCGCTCTGTAATGCAACGCTTTCAATTACTTCTGATGCACCCAGGTCGAGCAACAATATTCCATTGGACGCGAATGAAACATCCGGCGATCCATCGGAATTAAGTCGGACTACAGCAATATTGCACGAGCTTCCGTTGAACGTGCGGCCTGCGGCAACAATCTTTCCATCGGGTTGAATAACAACATCGGATGCATAATTACTTACATCAGCTACCCCAAAACTCAGGATGCCGGAATTGGCAAAAGTGTTGTCGAGATCGCCATTGTAGTTGTATCGCGCAAAAGACATATCGTAGTCACCAGGCATACCGCTTTCGCCAACGACCACAATTTTCCCGTCAGCCTGTATCGCAACCGCATTTCCTGAATTAAATCCGGTAGTAACCTCAGTAATTACGATGCCATTATTACCGAAGGAGGCATCGGGGGTTCCCGGCTGCGCAAATACCATAAGCGCATAAGTCAGTGAAAAAATTGAAATAATTATTCTTTTCATGTCAGTGGAATTTTGTACAAATTTATTCAATTTAGATTAAGCGAACCTGTCATGTCATGTGGGACAAAGTGCTGAACTGGCAGGAAATTATTTGTGCTGCAACAAAGAGGTGATGAAGAGAACGCGAAGCGTTAATCATTGGGAGGTGTTTTCAGCAATTAGCGGACGCCTCCCAATCTTGAGGTAACAATTTGTGACCTCAAATTTTCGAATTCATCCGAAGTCAATTCAATCATAAAACTGTCCGGGAAAATATCGACATTTCTTCTGACAGCTTGTTTTAATGCCTTTGTGGAAGCCTGATATAAATCGGCCAGGTCAAAATCCATCATGACTTTTCTTCCTCTGACACAATAAATTCTTGTAGCAACGGATTCATCTGAATATTCTAAAACTGAACTGCTGTTATCATTTTCAGTCATAACGCTATCTGTTTAGTTGTTACACATAATTGATTTATTAATCCCGGTCTTCCGCGAATTGCGCTAATTATCGCGAACAATTTCTTTCGCCTCAGCAGGTCTTATTGACGCTAATTCGAATCATGCGTCATCTTCGATGTTGCACGATTCAGATTCTGCAAAAATGAATTCAATGAGCCACAAAAAGCCACCTGTTTTCTTCCGCGAATTACGCGAATGCACGCGAAGAAATTGATTAATTGTCTTGCCTGCGGCTTGCATATGGACGCTAATAGTTACAAAGAACTGCTTCGCAATTCTTTATAACAAATCCGTCAAGAAGCTTTACTATTATTGCCAGACATAACAACCCGTTTGTACATCAAGCTCTTGCTGCCAAAATTCAATAAAATGGCAAGTGTTCAACCGGTCGCTTTCAGATAATTAAGAACCTGTCCCATGTCATCAGAAGTGAGATTTGAAGCAGCTTTTACCTCGACAATAATTCCATTAAAGCAAAAATAATCCGGGACATATTTCTTTTTCAAAATGACATCTTTGTACTTTATTGATAGCGGTTCTTCGTGCTTGTATGGAATTCCTCGTCTGTCAAATTCTATGCATAGCGCCTCATGGTAAACAGCTTCAAGAAATCCATTACCAAGAATAGCATGTACCTCCATTGCGGCGCCCACAATTTTATATGCTTCTTCCTTAAATTCAAGTTCGTTCATTGTTTTAGATTTATAGTCATTTATGATGTGTTTTTGTACACATACATGTACAATTGAGGAGCACCCACAAACAGCCTTCATCGCAGATGAAGACTGCTTCGCACGTGTCCGCCCATCAGGTCACGAAGTGACCGATGCTGGCGAATTCGCGTTCATAAGACCTGCTGAGGCAACATGTATTCGCGCAAATTTGTGTAATTCGCGGACGATGGAGGGCGGATTTGCTGTTAAGCGGCCTGCCGCATTTCGGTGGCGACGATCTGTACGCGGCGGTGGGCTATGCCGGCCTGATCTTTCCATGCAGAGCTGCGAAGACGGCCTTTCAGTTTTACCCGAGCACCTTTGTGTACGCTGTTCATCACTACATCGGCGACCTTGTTCCACGAAATCACCTGAAACCATTCGGTGATGCGGACTTGCTCACCTGTTTTTGTACGATAATTATTGATGTACGAGAGCGTGAACATCGCGAGCTTGTTGCCATTGGCAAACTGCTTCGGGAATGGCTCCGACGTCACTATGCCCTCCATAAAAACAAGATTCTTCTCCGGATTTTTCTTTGTCTTAGGTTCTTCTTCGCCTGTGAGCACCAACATGCGGGCTTGTTCTTCATTTGCATTTTCAAATTGTAATTCCATGATTGTTCAATTTTAGTTCAACTTTAGTTTGCCGTATTTCTTCAACGACAATGCAAAGGAACAATCCCCCGAAAGAATTATCCGGTTATTAAGCATTTACTTTCGACTATAAATACTTGTAAACGTTTGTTGTCGGCTACTTCGTGTGCCTGATTACAAAATCAGGCACAGCGCCTTTTCACCTTGTCTGTGCAGAAAAACGAATTTTTCAATAATAACACCCTCGAATAAATTACATAATATCAAGACAAGGCAAAACCAATATTCCTTCGTCCGCCATGCTTCGTCAGGCTCAGCACATGGCTGGCGGATATAGAATCTTCGGGTTTGCTGCAAACATAACGATTCCATATCCTCCTTCTCCTACGTCGCCATCGGACGATGGAATATTATGATTGCCATTCAGGCATCTAACATTTACTTCCAACCAGCTTTTTATTAGATTTTTTGATTTCGACATTTTTCAAAACTAAATCGTTTATTTTTGCATATTCAAAATCGATGAAATGATGAAACTGATTTTAATAATCTCCTTTGCGCTATTGTCATTGTCGGGATGGGCTCAAACCATCAGCGAACAAAAGATTAAAGCAAAAATAAAAGAAGGATTGAATTATGTTTTAGATGAACAACAAAACAATCCTGAAGACCTGTTGATTGTCGTATCAAAAAACAGTAACAGCTTTTATATGGTTTGTGGAACAGATAGCGTGTCGTTTATTACAAAAGAAGTCACACCACCCGACCTTGCAAGTGTTTCGGAGAATCTGACAATGATTTCGAAGGACTCGGTTATAGATTTCATTTGGGTAAAAGGGAAAACCTTTCAGACACTGATAATGGGCAACTCTCAAATTCCATTTAAAAAAATAAAGAAAAGATTTTTATGCGAAATAATTGGATCTCTGCAAACAGAGATTTCCGTTTTGAATGAACAGAAATATTTCGAGGAATTAGTATTAAAACATGGAGATTTAATAATTTACAAATCAACAGACATAAATAAAGTAATCACGAAAATTACATTGAACCAAAATATCTCTATGCCTGAGTTAATGGTGAATTATCCTTTTGCAGCGCGGGAAAACAAAGTGTCTGGTGTAACAAGAATTGGTTTTGTTATTACAAATAATGGAACAATTAATGACCTTCATGTTTTTCAGCGACTTGGAAGCGGATGCACTGAATCGCTGATTTCAACGGTGAGTAACATGAGTAACCTACTTAAACAAAAGGGTTACAACAATGCTAGTACTTACTATATTGAACTCACGATTTCATTTACCTTAATTGGATAATGTAAACGTCAACAGCAGCTGTAGTGCTACAAATTTTAAGCTGGGCGTAGTCTAAATCAGAAAATCAGTTGGGTTGAATCTATAGACTGCGCCCAACCAATTTAAAAGGCGCTACGTGAGCTGCCGACGATTCGACGGAGTTTATCCCGCTGTTCGTGCTTCGACGGAGTTTATCCTGCTGTCTACTCTTCGACTCCGCTCAGAGTGACAGTAGCAGGGTTCAGCATGACAGCGGCGGGGCTTAGCGTGACAGCTGGTGGAGATACTTCGAAGCTAATTCGCTAAAAAGAGCTTCTGTAGCGAAACTGCTAATGACACGCTCGCATAATTTATTAATAATCAATTAAAAGAGCAAAACCGATATTCCATCGTCCGCCAGCTGGCGGATATGGAATCGTCGGTTTTGATGCAAACATAACGATTCCATATCCTCTGACTCCTTTGTCGCCATCGGACGATGGAATATTATGTTTGCCATTCAGACATTTTTCTTCGCTTCGCAGAAATATTGAAAATCATTCACGTCTTCGAAACTCAGTACATCAAAACCTGAATCGGAAAAATATTTTTTAATTGACTTTCTACTTAGTCGTTCATGCAATGGAGGTCCCATGGGCGATTCGACGGGTTTCCATTCTACGGTGAATAACTTTCCATCGTCCTTCAGAATGTTGCGAAGCATTTTCAAATACGCTTCCGGATCATCTACTTCATGAAGGACAAAGGCAATCAGGATTTTGTCAACCGATTTTTCGGACAAAGAAATATTATTCTTTTCGCATAACAATGCCTGAATATTATTTGAATCAGGCACATCCTGAATCAGCAAATCCAGCATCTGCTGCGAGATATCAGCGGCTATCACTTTCCCGGTTTCGCCAACATATTCCAATGCAGGAATAGCAAAATATCCTTTCCCGGCGCCGGCATCGAGCAACACATCGCCATCTTGCAATTGCATCTTGTCTAGAATTTTCTCAGGTGGAATGAGCTTTCTGCGGTCATCGGAACTCAGCCGATTGTGGTTTTCGGGGTTGAATATTTTTGACATAAACAGAATTTAATTCAGAAAATAATATGCGGCATTCAAAACAGTAGCAAACAAAATCCAAAGGAAATACGGGATGTTCAGATAGGCTGCTGTTGGTTTTAGCTGATAGAATTTCACCAGCATGATGGCAACAATAATGTCCAGCACAATGATGTCGATGAGTGCCAGACCGATGTCCTGATAATAAAAAAACAAAAACGACCATGCAAAATTCAGTGCCAGCTGAATGAGATAAATAATTTTGGCAACGGTCCTTTCTTTGATCCTGGGCTTGATCCAGATGTGAAAAAACGAGAGCCCCATCAGAATATAAATCAATGTCCACACAGGACCGAACATCCAACCGGGCGGATCGAATGATGGTTTGTTCAACGACGCAAACCATGTGGGAACAGCTGCAGATGTGTATTGGCCGGCAATGTAGCCCAATGCCAACGGAACAAAAAGCGCAGCGAAAAATTTGAATATACTTCGAAACATATTTCGTTTTTTTCGTATGGTCACGCGTCAGGAGACGCGCGCCCAATGGTGTTTTTAGTTCATAAAATTAAAAAACACTTTGTTAGTGGTCAGTTGTGAATTTAAATGCAACTTCAATTCTCACATTTCCGCATTATTTGTTCAGTGTTTCTTATTCATCACTCCTCCCATTCAATTTGGAATTTTGTATTTTCTTTCGGTTCGGGTTCGACTTTTTTAAGCGTAGTGTCTTTTTTGAAAAGTCCGAATTCTTCGTTGAGAATTTTTTTCAGGTTCTGCTTTTCAGTTTTCAGATCCTGTTTAACTTTTTCCTGCATGGCCTTCTTGTCAAGCTGCTTGTACTGCGGGTTTTCGACGGTTCCTGTAATCAGAATAAAAATGGTCGGATCACCTACTCCATCGTCGACAACATATCCGTATTCATCTTCAGGTCTGCCATTAGCCCCTTTCTTTTTCACATCTGAAAACTTCACTTCAAGATGATAATCAATATTGTTGTCGAATGTATGCGAGCCAGTAACCTTAAGATTCATAACGTTGGAGCGGATTTCCGTTTTCGGAATCCTGATGGTTTTGTCGCTGATTGAAATAGTGCTGGTCATTTTTTCAAACTGAATATCGGAGAAATCACGTCCTTTGATAATCTTCTCAAGATCGTTGATGGGAGCGTATCCTACAAGTTGACCATCCTTAATTTCAATATCGGCACCAGCAACAATCGACGCCGGATCAACCTCGAGTGTCTCAGAAAAACTGGCCTTCATTTGCAGCGAAACATCTGCCCTGCCGCGCAAATTGTCATACGTAAGGTCTTTCTGTCCAAAATTATTAAACACAATAAATGCTTCGCGTACATCCAGATTTTTCAGTTCTGCATCGAGCGACACTTTCACATCTTTGTTTTTCATTTCGCATGAGCCATTTCCACGAATGGAACCACCCAGTGTATTCAGACTTACATCCTCAGCCAGCACTTTGTTTTCGCCAACATGAACTCTTGCTTTCACATTGCTTGCACCGAATTTATTATACGACAATCGCTCCGCAGAATAATCCACAACAGCACGCACATTCTTCGGTAAAACAAAAGTAATTTCTGTCTCTTCCGTTTTCTGCGTATTTTCTTCTTCAGGGAAAAGTTCAGTAATATCAATATTCTTCGAATGAAGATCAGCACTAAGTTTCAGCTCGTTGTCCGCAATAAACAAAAACGGAAGTATATCTTTCAAAATAGCATTGCCAGTGAAATCGCTGGTGCCGTATGCCACATTCATCTCAACAATTTCAAGATCGCGGTTTGAGAAAATTGCATCAAGTTTTTTTACGCTCGCCACCTTGCTCATTCCTTCTGTTTGCAGCTTTGCATCTTCGATCAGAAGCGTACCCTGACTTTTGCTGTCAATAAAATCCTTCGCTTCCAGGTTCGAAAAATCGCTGATGATTCCTTCATACTGAACATCGAATTGTATGTTGCCAGCACATTCTTTCACGCTTTCAAACTGTCCCCATTTCTGAATTTTTTCGAGCGACATGTCACCTTTAACCAACAGTTTTATCTGCGGTTCTTTTAGATTTTTTATCTGTACACTTCCTGAAATTGTCTTGCCATCAAGTGTTGCACTAAAATTTTTGAGCGAAATAAAATACTTTTCCTGAACTGCAAAATCGGGCGTCGAAAATTTTCCATTGAACCTAATATTGCTTAATGCAATGTCGTTCTCTGCTCGCTCGATGTATCCGTCCTCCATCTGCAGCGAAACATCTACCGCCGGCATTTTCCCGTCGCTGTATTTCCCTTTGATATGCGATTCAATTGAAATGGTGCCGCGATGTTCCAGTCCATCCGAAAATTTCTGAACTTCCTGCGGCATCAGACTCATAAATTCAATCAGGTCCGTATTATCCGAATTCACTGTGATATCAACGGTTTCATGCGCTTTGTCGTAATTCACTTTCCCGGCAGCCAACAACACAACATCTGCAACCTGAATTTCGACACTGCTGAATGAAACATTCTCGGTTGAAGTATTTACATCAATCACTCCGTTGAGCAACGCATCCATTCCCGGAATGAAGTCCATGCCAGAAACATGAATGGTATCAACGCGAAGCGCAGCGGATAATTTCACATTGAAATCGTCTTCGTAAAAACTGCCCGAGGCCTTGGCCTGATGAAAGAAAAAAGAATATTGCTGATCGTATCTTTCATCGAAATAGCCGCCACTCACATCCGAAAGATAAATTCGCTCAAGATGAAATGCGGTGCTTTCCGACGAAGCAGTAGTATCAGTCGTTGGTTTCAGAATATGATAGTTGTCGGTTCCATCTTCGAAAACCCGCAGCCAGACTGTGCCCCGATCCATCCCAATCTGCCGGATGGTATAGTCGCCGGTAATCACATCCATCAGATTGAACTCCAGCGAAACCCAACGTGCAGCAAAAAGGTTTCCTGTTTTCTGAGGTGTGGCATCGCTTGCAGACACATCGTTGAAGACCACAGACACCATCGGGAAATGATGAAAAAGCGTTACATCAACATCCTTTACTTTTATTTCTGAATTCAGCTCTGCATTGATCTGACCGATCACCTTCTGCTCAATTCTGTTTTGAAAAACAAAGACCAGCAGCCAGGCCAGGAGAATCAAAAAGACAACGGAACCGAGCATCCAAAGGAAAATCCGCAGTGCGATCCAGTACCACTTTCTTTTTTTCTTTTCGGTTGTTGTTTGTTGTTCCATTGTGTAATAACGAAAATGCAGCGTTGAAATTATTTACGGTCTTCCGTTTTAAAACTATCCCAGCCCTGAGCTTTCAGCGAAATGCTCTGACCGGCTTTGGATAAAAGGTTCATGCCCTCGCTTTTATCAGTGATATGACCGATCACCAGAATATCGTCGCGGTCTTTCAGCTTTTCGTGTTCAGCGAGCGGAACCGTGAAAAGCAGCTCGTAGTCTTCCCCTCCGTGCAACGCCATGGTGATATCGGTAATATTGAATTCTTCGGCAACGCGTCCTGTTTGAATGTCCACCGGAATTTTTTCTTCATATATGCTGCATCCGGTGCCACTTTGAGAGCAGATATGGTGTAATTCCGACGAAAGTCCGTCCGAAATATCGATCATTGAAGTGAGCTTAATTCCTTCATTGCGAAGTTTTTCAAGCACGTCGAATCTGGGTTCTGGCTTAAGCTGACGCTCTAAAATATATTCAAATCCTTGCAGATCGGGTTGAAAATTGGGGTTGGCTTCGAAGGTTTTTTTCTCTCGCTGCAAAATCAGCAAACCCGCATAGGCCGCGCCCAGATCACCACTCACACAGATCAGGTCATTCACCTTTGCGCCATTGCGGTACACGATGTCTTCTTTTTTTGCTTTACCAACAACTGTTACCGAAATCACAAGGCCACCGGCACTACTGCTGGTGTCGCCACCAACCAGATCGACCTTGTATTTGTCGCAAGCCATTTTCATTCCTGCAAACAGCTCATCAAGCGCTTCTACAGAAAATCTGTTTGAAATACCGATGCTCACCAACACTTGTTGCGCAATTCCGTTCATGGCTGCAATGTCGCTCAGATTCACAGCCACGGCCTTATAGCCCAGGTGCTGCAGCGGCATCCACGACAAATCGAAATGCACTCCTTCAAGTAGCAGATCGGTTGAAAGAAGGGTCTGTTCACTGGCATCGAATTGTATCACCGCTGCATCATCGCCGATGCCTTTGTGGGAGCTTTTATTCACCAGTGGAAAATCCTTAGTGAGATGGTGAATGAGTCCAAATTCGCCCAGGGCGGAAATATCGGTGCGTGCAGGTTTTTTGTCTTCGAGCATAGTTACTCCATTTTTTGCAAAAATAAGCAATCCTTTACGCTTATAAAGTGCGCGCAAAAGATGTTATTAACCGGGGAGGTTTGAAAAAGCCGTTTGAAATTCCTCGAAGGGTTTCGAACCTTTCGAGGGACACAACCACGTCTATGTTATTTATGTGTTATTTTTACGGGGGGGGTAATAGTTGCAAACATTTGTGTAAATTTGCCTCATTGAAATTTATCATTAATTTCGCTGCATTAGTCAGAAGAACGTTCTTTGTTTGCTGATAAATAAATCAATATACGCCTGAGGTGTTTTGCATGATCGACAAGTAATATTGCCGGTCACACTGATGGTGTAAAAAAACCGACCATGGGTTTGCACACCCAATGGCCGGCTTTCTAGATAACATCCAATCATTAAACTGAATGCCGTGCAAAGATACGAAACATAGATGTAAACCCATTGAAATTCAGTGTTAAAAGTGGATTTTGGTGGCGCGTGGTACGCAAAGCGCATTTTTTAATAATTACTCAACAAGGTAATCAATCTGCAATGTGGTTGTACTGCGAAAGTGGGGAAATTTGTTTATTAAACTTAACTGAATTTGTATGAAAAACTTGTTTTTTAGCGCTTTATTGATTTCCATCATTGGAGTTTCATTCGTTTCTTGTTCAAAAAATGAAATCGTAAAAAATGATAAAGAATCGAACGATGTTCCTCTCCTAAAGGCTGCGGAACCTATTATTGGATTCTTTTTTACATGGGACGAATGGGGTAGGAAAAAACGTGATTGCCACAAAGCTGGATTATGCAATTTTAGATTAGATGAAATAGAAATTGATTTGTATAGCGTGCCTGTTCAACAAAATGAAGAAGGAGATTATTTTGTTATTCTTGAATTTGATAAGAGCATCGATTTTGAGGATGATTTAAAAAATTTCTATATAGATGAAGATTTGTTGGCAAAAGCACCAAATGGCACATTGGTCAAGGTGCCATTTGGCGTTTATAAGTTCAATGCTGATTTGGGAGAAATGGGTGGAGTTGAATTGCCATTATTTGTTATTGAATAAACTTTTGACCTGCCTGATGTTATCGGGCAGGTCTTTTACATTACTTAATTTATGAAACAATTCTCATTCTTTTTGCTTTGTTCAATGATTTTACAAAGTTGTGTTATTACCAACACTCCAGGGTTCTATAGCGGATATTCACAATTATCTGAAAACGAAAAATCAAAAATTGTTTTCACTGATCCGCAAAGAGAAATATGTAATATCAATACCGATGGGAAAATTTATTCTGTTACCGGAATTCAATTACATGAATGCATCTCATCGTCTCAAAAAGCAATTGTATATTTCTGGTCACCAAATTGCAGCTCGGAAAAATGCTATAACTACAATTTTATTAATGAGTATTGTCAAGACAATGGATATGCCTTGTTTTTCATTGTAGAGTATTATGATTTTAAAAAAACGAATGCGGAATTATTATCAGGTGCACTATCAGCTTTATATAGTGTTAATGAGAGATACTACAAAACAAAATACTGTAACAAATACATGAGGCTTTTTATCAAAGATTTGCTTGAGAACCAGCAATACAACAAAGACGATGTGTATTCCAATTTCTTTGTTTTTCAAGATGGCAAGCTGGTTCGAACATCATTGGAATAATCCGTTTTACGCAGCCCACAGCTTGTCCGCCAGCTGGCGTAATTCCATGTCAGCGTGCTGAGTACTAAGTTCCCGGCCGGAGTTTATCACGCTTTGCGTGGCGCCGGGATCTCCTATGAATAAAACTCCCTTTGTTAGTTGTTGCAGAGCCTATTGAAAATATTTCCTCAAAGCAAGGGCAGTGAATAATACTACCCCTGGCTTTTGAGGTATTTTCTTTTTGGGTATT
>Ga0209319_1001997_pt1 | contig 14066 bp, 11 predicted proteins | sample RifGroE2_FD_184000 | JGI IMG/M metagenome (GOLD analysis project Ga0209319, IMG submission 184000) | Groundwater microbial communities from Rifle, Colorado - Groundwater E2 (SPAdes) (version 2) | ecosystem: Environmental > Aquatic > Deep subsurface > Groundwater | place: Rifle, Colorado, United...
ATATATAGTTGCGGAAGTATAGGTACATTATATCACTTTTGTTAAAAAAACAATAGTGTTTTAACAAATTTTTATAAATTATTTTTCATACCCGGCTTCCAAACCGCTGGGGGTATCAGTTGATCTTGGACTACAGTCAATAACCCAAAATCGCGCAACATCTAACCCATGGCCTGTCCCAGAATTTTTCATATTGATTCATCTTTGATTAAATTTGACTATATTCTTATTCAATTTTAACTCATTTTCATCACCCTAATGATGTCCAAGCCTTATTCTACAAGTAGTTATCGTGTTCCAAATTACTATGTACCCTGGGGTAGGTATGGCATCCATGGTACTAGAGTTACCATAACTCAAGGCTTGTACGAACCCTTTCGGCAGCTACTACAAATTGCTTAAAAATGCTGCTCGTGGTGCTGATGTATATGCTGTACAAACAAAACTTAAACAGATGGGATTTTATAATGGGTATGTTAGTGGGATTTATGGAGTTGATACTGATCATGCGATAAATCGGTTTCAGAAGAAGAATAAACTTGCTGTGAGAAATAGGATACATATACCTGAATATAAGAAGCTAGGGTTTATTCAGTTTGAATAGTAACCCTAGCTCTGATACTTGTATAAGTAAGTTTGCAAGGCATCGCCTTTACTTTTTTATATCATTTGTTTGGTTGTTTCGAATAAATATACTAATATAGTAGGATTTATACCAATATTATTTACTCCATTTTCTGGAATCGTATTTACTACTTTAGGAGCATTTGTCTTTGTTTTAAAATCAAATATATACTTTTCATTATATACATCTTCCGCATTTTTTACAAATCGACCTTCTATACTAACGGTATATTTCTTACCCTTATATAAATTATCAGGGATAATCTGTACTTGTTTTGTATTATCTACTATTGTTTGAACTCTTATTTCATTTCCAGTATCATCATACATACTAACCTGTCATCTGTACTAATCTCCCATTATTTTTTGGCTAAAAATATGACTTATTTTTTCCATGCAAGTAATTCTTGCATCATTGCTTTTGCAGCTTCTTTTGCCACTACTGCATCTAATCCCTGCTTCCTAATAATAAAATTATGCATTCCACAAGCAATACATTTCTTCATGTACATCTCCCCCTTTTAATTATTAATTATTGTTTGTATTGTATCAAACTTTTCTACCTTTTTCAATATATTTCTATAATATTTTACTTTATACCCTTTATATTCCCACAGCCCGTACCGTCTTCCTTGTAGTTCGTACATCCATATATAAAACCTTCTTTATATCCCTCTTCTATTAAAATATGTTTTATATGTGGCTTCTTCGAATTTAACATTATAAATGATGGAAGTCTATTCCTTGAGCTTTCACCTAACAAGGTAATTATTAACTAATCACTATTTTCTTCTTTTCTTAACATAAATATATCTTTTTCTCCTAAGTTATTCGTTATTCTTTTTTCATACAATTTTAATTTTAATAAGTTTTCTTATTATTTCTCTGCTTGTTAGTATACACTTTGTTTTATTTTCTGACAATGCTTTTACCAAAAAAATAACGACATTATCTGCTTTTTTCAGTAAACAATATCGTTATTTTTCGTATATATAAGCCTAACTTTAATATATTCTCAATACTCCTATTCTTCCACATCCTCTTTATCTTCAATCACTACTGTTTCTTCATCAGTAGTAGTAGTAATGTCTTCTGCTACTTCTTCGTCCTCAGAATCACTGATATCTATAGTTTGTGTTTCCTCATCCCAATCAACATTCAATCCCATTTTTTCAGCTACAAATTTTAGTGGTATAACTGTTCTAGAATTATATGTTTCGGCTGGGACATCAAGTTCAATTTTTTCTCCATTTACATATGCTTCTCTTGAATTAATACGTAATTGTATCTTATTGCCATCTTTCATAAGTGTTACTTCATTAGTTTCTTCATTCCAGCTTACTTCAAATCCATAGGCTGTTGCTAGAGCTCTTATAGGAATTAAGGTTCTACCTTCTTTAATAATTGGAGGTGTGTCAAACTTAATTTCTTTTTCCTTTGCATACACGTTTTGATATGGTAATACTGATATATCCTTATCTTCTTCTAGCGTTGCTATAATCTCAGCTAGTTTTGTCTGTTCTTCTTCAGTATATGTATTCATTATCTTTTCTTTTAAAGCTTTTTTACTTTTAGTAAGTTCACTTCTAACTTCTAACATACTTTTATTTAAATTAGCGATTTTTAATTCCAATCTTTCTATTTTTGATTCCTTATCTGTTACTTCTAATTTTTCCATAGTTTTAAGCATATGTTTATAAGCATTCATTACTTTTCCCATTGTTTTATATCTTACTTTAACCTCTGATACTTCATTGTCAACATTTTTTATATTTTTTTCAACTTTTTCTGTATCTTCTTCAGTTTGTTTAACATCTATAGTAGATATCTCCTTAGCTGCATTCGCTGGTTTATTATCTATACTTTCTTCTACATCTTGATTTGAAGATTTAGCTAATGAGGTACTACCTACACCTAAGCAAATACTAAACATTATTAATACTGTAAGAAATTTTTTCATAATAATCTCCTCCTTTTTTGATAATAATTTTGTAGAAATTTAGTCTTTCCTAATTTTTTTATTGGCATCACCTCCCTTACTTGAGTCTAATTTACCTTTACTTTTTGTTTGTCCATTATCTTCTGTATATGATAATGATTCTTCATCATCTTTTATTTTGCTACTTCGCTTATTTTCATTATTCTTTATTTTTTCCGTATCTGTTTTTTTGGTATCTACTTCCTTTCCATTATTATCTACTTTTTTATTACTTGCTGATTTCTCCTCATCCGCTTCTTCTTTATTTATTTGTTCTTGTAAATTATTTTCTATATTTTGTTCTGATAATTTTGTTTTTTCGCTAATAATGTCTCCTGTTTCTTCAAACAATTCAATATTTTCTTTGACTTTAAAGAATTTTTTTACAGAACTATACTTTTCTATATCTACTTTACCTTTTAGTGCATATATTCCAACTGGAATATTTTTTACTATAGCTTCATCATATATATATTTTGTAGTCTCCGTTGTTGCTATATTAATATTTTGTAGTATTATATTTTCTTTTACCCTTTCTTTTATTCGAGATTTAATTTCTTCACCTGTTCCTAACTGATTTTTTTTCAAAGGTATGTTTGTAACAAGTACATACGAATCTTGAGTTTTATCAATAAATCCTTTTTCCTCTGCTTTTGTTATAATAATTTCAAATGCATTTTCAATACTTAATCCATTTAATTTCAGTTTTCCTAACATTTTTGCATCTTCATTTAAAGGCGTTGCATTAATTACTTTGTTATCTTTATCAAGGGTTAATTCAACACTTGGATTAATATCTATTACCATTATTGTATAAGCACTATAATTACTTATATTCATTTGATACTGTACAATAAATATAAGCAAAAATGAAGCTGCCATTCCAACTAATGTATAAACATTTTTCTGCTTAATTATTGACTTTTTAATAAAAATATCTTCATCTGTAAACATTATTGTTTGCCCCACTGTCATATCGCTTTTATTCTTTACACGATAAAATTGTGCATCCGATAAAATAATGCTATAGTCTTTTTTAAATTCTATAATTACACCTTTATACATTTTTACCACCCCCTAAACCTGCAAAATATATCATACTAGAAAGCTTTTCCCTGAATATTATAATTACAGCAATGATAAAGTTTCTGTGGTCTTTCATTTTCTTCTTTGTCGTATTAAATTTAGTTATCATTTCAGCCATTGGCAGTTTCTTGGTTTTATAAAGTCTATGTACAATAATATCATCTTGTGAAGCATTTTTACTAAGGAGAATTACTTCCTCTTTTGTTTTTTTATGTTTTGGAGCTTCTTCTACTAAGTCTTCAATATCTATACTAAACAATTTCAACATTCCTTTAAATTTATGTACTTCATCCTTTAAAATATCGTTTTCATCCGAAATTACTTCATATGTTTCAAATTCTTCTTTTTCTTCGAGTGGAGTTGTCTTCTGATAATGATTTTCTTTTTTTAGAAAATCTTTTACTCTACTACTTATAATAATTTCTGCAAAATTCACAAACGACCCTTTAGAACGATCATACTTATCAATAGCTTCATTAAATGCTTCTAACCCAACAATAAACTCATCACTATTTTCACAGCTTATGTATTTTCCTGTTGTTTTTGAAACATTTTTTATAATAAATGGTACATAGCTATTTATCAATTCATTTCTTTGTGGATGATTTTTATCTTTCTTACATTCCATTACTTTATGCTCAAAATCATTCATAAGAACCCTCCTTCTCTATGCCTTATTCACCATAGTATACGACATATTTATTTTTTTTTGGTACCCAATTATAAAATTTTTAAGTTTTTATTTAAAATTTACTTCCACCTCTATTCTAAGTATAGTTCTATTATTACGTCTTGTCAATATCCCTTAACCTAAAAATAAGACGCCTTTTTAAATAGCATCTTATTCTTTTCTTACATAGACATAAAGTTAATTATTAATTCTTTCTAAGATAGTCACTGCTTCTGCCCTTGTTAGATTATTAAAGGGCTTTATTGTATTATCGTTATATCCAGTCATTATATCATTCGCAATAAGCTTTTGTATCTCAGGCGAATATGTACTCTGAGTCAAATCACTAAAATATTTATCTGTCGCTTCTTCAGATAATTGAAAATAATTTGCAACTAAAAACGCTACTTCCTCTCTAGTGATAGGATAATCATATTTATTCATCAACCCTGAGCCCATAAGACCCGAATAGTCCATCTTTGATAATACATTTTTCACTTCGTAATACGCCCAATCATATTTTAATAAACCTGTATATGTATTAATACTTTCTCTTTCTTTATTTGGATCTAGTCTATTCATCATAGCTATAAATTCTTTTACCGTAACTTGACTATTTGGTTTAAATGTGTTATCTGCGTGACCGTTTACAACATTTTTCTCTATCATTCTAACTATACTACGCTCTGCCCAATGATTTTTTATATCATTAAGCTTTTCTGTTTTACTTACTAATTTTTTATAATAAATCTCATTCTCTATTAGATCATCTGTAGCTATATTGTATATGTATATTATATGCTCCCCTTCATCCTTAAAACTTATTGAATCATCAACAGAATATAGCTTATCATCTACAATTATGCAAATATAATCGTTATCAATTTCATCTTCTTTATACTTACTTTTAGGTACAAGGGTTATATACTTACTAAACGAAATATAATTATCAGTTACATAATTAGGCAACTTATTTTTTACCTCTGAGTAATAATCTGTTATCTTCCCATTTTTATCTCCAATGACAACATATGTATATACTATTTCACTATTAGACTTATATTTAAACCCTAACTCATATGTCCCAATTTCATTTAGCTTTATAATTTCTTTATCATCATCACTTGATAATCCTGATGTTGAATAGATTTCTACTTTATCTTTATTATAAGAATTACCAAATTTGTTCTTAAAAATTGTGTTAAAGACATCGCAATAATATAGTTCTTTTCCGTATTCTCCTATAACTATATTTTTAAAATATCTATTTGTCGTTACATCAGACTCTTTTGCCTTATCAATTTTTGAATCTATATTATTTGGTGCATCACCATAATATACCTTATCATCTTCAGTTATATTTACTGTGTACGTACTACTCTTATTTACTAAGAAATCTATAACTTGTACCCCCACAGTTGCAGGATATCCGTCTATTTCATAGTATGAATCTGATCTATGTTCATCATCTTCTTCTGTATATATATATCTTTTGTCTGCAAATTTATAATTTTCAGTCGAACTTACATATAGCCTATCATTTAACACATATATATATGTTATTTTAGGAGCTTCTGTATCATAAAATCTATATGTTCCTATCACTTCTTTTTTTACCACTGTACCATATAATATCTTTACAGTATATTTTATATTGGTTTCTTTTTTCAAAGTTGGTAGGGCTATCTTTTCATTTTGCCTTGCTGTGCATTTTACCATTTCGACACCCAAGTCTGAGTTTTCTATTAATACATCAAAGGTATACCTTGAAGCTGTATCTGGTAAATATAAATATAATTCCTCACTTGAAATTGCTATTTTTATATTATCCTCAATATCTTCCAAGTCTTCCCCTGTTAATATATCATCTATATCATTTATTAAATCTACAAGCTTTTCCATTAAATTTTCTTTATCTTCGTAATCAGATATTTGATTTACTCTGACTTTTAAAGCCTCCACTGCACTCTTAGTATCTACGTTTATATCACCAGTCAACAACCCTCTATAAAAGCTTATTTTACTACTAACATCACTTATAATTTCAGAATCAGTTTCCGCAAAGGATACTCTTGTACTAAAAGACACCAATATTATTAATACAATACTTAGTAACACTGATAGTTTTTTCATAATATTTGTTCCTCCTCATAATACTAATAATTTTAGCTATTTAACTTACTTTATTATACACTACTCCTTATTATATGTCAATATTTTACTTTATATTTTCAGGATAATTTCATATATTAAATACACATTCCAATTGACTTATTCCTTTTTTAATTTTATCATCTTCTTTTATTAACGCAGCATATTCAATATCTGCTGCCATTTTTTCTAAAAACTCAAGTCTTAGGTTTCCTGATGAACCTTTTAGTTTATGTGCTTGTGTTCTTATTTCGTCATAATCATGCTTTTTGAATTCTAACTTTATGTTCACTATCGAAAGTGGCAATAATCTAATAAATTCATCATATAATTCTTTCGCATCATTCTCTGCAAATTGAGTTTCTTTGATAAATTTTTTAAAACCTTCTTGAATAAGAATATTTAATGATTGACTAACTTCTTTTTCAAAATCAAATAAATATTTTTCTAATAATCCAAATAATGTGTCATAGTTAATAGGTTTCGATATGTATTCATCCATTCCAGCTTTTAAACACCGTTCTTTATCACCCTCCATTGCATTTGCCGTCATTGCTATTATTTTAGTATCATTTTTTGAAATTTCTCTTATTTTATTCGTCGCCTCATACCCATCCATTATAGGCATATTGCAATCCATCAATATAACAGGATAACGGTTAGTTTTAAAAATTTGAATAGCCTCTCTTCCATTAGTAGCCACATCATAAGGTATATTTTTCATTGTCAACATTTTGCATATAATTTTTCTATTCACCTCACTATCTTCAACAACAAGTATCTTAAGTAGCTTATCTTTTAGTTTTTTCTTTAAGAACGTCTTTGTAAATCTTACTTCAGTTTCTTTTGATACCATTTTTTCAGAGTTTATATTAAGTAACATATTCAAAATTATTTCTTCACTCATTTTTATATTAATAACATCGCATAACTCTGTTTTATCTAACTCAAATTTTTTTCTATCTGATAACCCGATTATTCTAACTTTAAATTTATCTATAATAGTTTTTAGATACTTTTCAAAGTCTGATTTATTATCCTCATAATAATTATAATTAATCAAAATTGTATCTATTTCCTTTTCATTACTACTGTTGTTTATATTAGTAATAATGTCTGCTGCCTGCTTAATATTTGTAGCATATTCTATACCTATCTTTTTATTTTCTACAAGCTTGGTTATAAACTTATAATTCAAAATATTATTATCAATTAGAATAACCCTACTTTTTATTATATTATACTCGTCCTTTTCTTCTACATCATTTACTCTTATTTGTCCCAATTTTATAGTAAAATAGAATCTGGTTCCTTTTCCAATTTCACTTTCTACGGTAATATCTCCTCCCATCATATTAATAAGATCCTTGGTAATCTTTAGACCTAATCCCGTTCCACCATACTTCCTCGTTGATGACAAATCCGCTTGAGTAAATGGTTCAAAAATAGATTTAAGATCTTTTTCTTCTATACCGATACCTGTATCACTAATTTCAAATTTCAAATAAATATTCCCATCATTTTTTGATATTAAATCTGATATTAAGCATATTTCTCCTTCATTTGTAAATTTAACAGCATTACCTAACAGATTATTTAAAACTTGTTGCAACCTAAATGAGTCCCCTATTATTTTTTTAGGTATTTCTTGGTCAACCTTTATATTAAGCCCTATCCCCTTTTGGTTAGCTTTTACTCTTATAGAGGATACGGACTTATTTATTACTTCATTTAATTCAAACTCTCTTTTCTCTATTTCAAGCTTCCCTGCTTCTATTTTAGATAGGTCTAGTATGTCATTAATTAAATATAGTAGTACTTCTGATGCCGATAAAACCTCTTGTATATATTCCTTTTGTTCTACGTCTAAACTTGTATTCTTCAAAAGTTCCAAAAAGCCCATAATACCATTCATCGGAGTTCGTATCTCATGTGACATGTTGGCTATAAATGTGGATTTCGCTGTATTTGCTGCATCTGCAAGTTCTTTTGCCTTCTTTAGTTCATTTTCAACTTCATTTCTTTTAACTGTAGCAACTATATATTCTATAAACGCTTTTAATATAGATTTTTCATCCTCTAGCCAAACTCTTTCTGTTTTATATTCATCAAAGCCTATATATCCCCAAAACTTGTCACCTATCATTATCGGCAATATAATTATAGAAAGTATATTCTGAGCCTTCAATATATCTTTCGCCATTCCTTCATTCATATTTCTAACTACACATTCAAATACATTTCCATTTTTTATAGGCTTTATAAAATCCTCTATTGCCTCAAATGGTATGTCTTGTAAACTTGGATTATCTAACTTTAGTCTACTACACTCAGAATTCCACTCTAGTTTTTGACTTGCATAACCATTTCCATCTTCGTCATAATAGTTTTTAAATAAATAAACTCTATCAATGCCTGTAGCTTGTCCTACTATAATAAAACTTTTTTCTATTGCCTTCATTAAGTCTGATTCAATTATAAGTTGATTTGCAACTTCCGCCATAGCACCTAGAAGACGTTCTTTTATACCAAGACTTTTCTGTATATTCATCTTATCTGTCACATCATGACTTATACAATAAAATATTCTTTCCTCATTCCATAATCCCCTGACTACAATTGTTTCTACTTGAAATACTTTCTTTTTTTTTGAATAGTATGATAGATAACAAAAGTCCCTCTTCCCCTCAATAATTTCCTTAAAGTGTTCTAGCACAAGTTCTCTTTCTTGTGGAAGTCTAATTTGAAGTACATTCATATCAATTATATCATCCATCGTGTATTCAAGCTTCTCTAAAGCATATTTATTCGCATATTTAATTTTCCCTTCTTCATTTAATATAATAATAAAATCCTGAATTGAGTCAATAAACTTCTTAAACTCAGCCTTACATTCTAAGCATATTTCCCCAATAAATGGCTTATGTAACATTTAATCCACATCCTCATTTTTATTTACTTTAGTATAACATTTTGTCAAAAATACTTCAATAGTATTTTTAAATTTTTTATAGAAAAAAGCCAACAATTATTTGCTGGCTTTTTTTCCTACAATGATAAACTTCTCTCAACAATCGCCTTTTAGCTGCTTATAAGCACATCAAGTTCCCCTTCATTTATTGTTTCTTTTAATAACAATGCACTAGCTATTGCTTTTAGATGATGTATATTTTGATTCATAAGCTCCTTAGTTTCCTTGTAAAGTACATTTATACTTATGATACACTCCTTCATAATATCCTTTTCAATCCCGGAATTTACATATTCATTACCTGATATAACATCTAGATTTACAAGTCCAAACTTTTCACTCATACCAAATTTTCTTATATAATCAAGCATCATTTTTGTTGCCCTTTCTATATCGTTACTTGCTCCTGTTGTTATGTTCTCATAACCAAATATAATCTCCTCCGCTACTCTTCCACTCAAGTATATCTGAATCTGTTTTCTTATATCAGCCTTTGTAGCATACATCTTGTCAGGTGGTATATTCATAGTAAAACCACCAGTCCCTTTTGTACTTGGTATTATTGTAACCTTAGAAACTTTATTCTCAGGACATATGAGCTTTGTTATAAGAGCATGCCCCGCTTCGTGATAAGCTGTTATCATCTTATCCATTTCTAGTATATGACTTTTATCCTTCTTTTCTTGCCCCGCTATTACAGAATAAAATGCTTTGTCTATATCAGCCTCTGTTATCTTTTTAGCATTCTTCTTAGCCGCATTTATAGCAGCCTCATTAAGTAGATTTTCTAACATTGCACCTGTAAAGTAAACAGTTTGTCCAGCTAGCTTTTCTAACTTTATCTTTCTTTCTAGAGGTTTATTTTTTGCATGTATTTTCAAGATCTTCTCTCTAGCATTTTTATCAGGATATCCAATCTCTATCTGTCTATCAAAGCGTCCTGGTCTAAGTATAGCTTCGTCTAAAACATCTATCCTATTTGTAGCAGCTATAACTATAATACCTTCATTTTCATTAAATCCGGACATTTCTGTAAGCAACGCATTTAATGTCTGATCTCTCTCTTCATTACCAGAATTCATCTTAGATCCTCTTTTTTTTGCAAGAGCATCTATTTCATCAATAAAAATAACTGCTTTACCTTTTCCACGTGCTTTGATAAAAAGTTCTCTTATTCGTCCTGCTCCTACCCCCACATACATCTGAACAAAATCAGATCCACTAACCGCAAAAAAAGAAACTTTTGCTTCTGTCGCTATAGCTTTTGCCATTAGAGTTTTACCTGTGCCAGGAGGTCCATAAAATAGTATTCCTCTAGGTATTCTTGCACCATAGTATACAAATTTATCTGGATTTTTTATAAAGTCCACAATATCCTTAACACTTTCCTTTGCTTCTTCATTACCTGCTACGTCTGCAAAGCAGACCTTTTTTTCTGCATTTATAGAGACTTCTTCAAAATTGGCATCATACGCCTTTCCTTTCTTTAAACCTAAATCTCCATTTTTCATTAGCTTATATCCTATAAATATAAATATTCCTAAAAGCACTAATGTACTTATACTTGTAGAATAATTCTTTTCTTCTATTACTTTTATGTTACTTTTAAGTAAGCTTTCTTTAAAATCAAGCTTCCTAGGATTATCTGTATAATATAGATTATCATCATTTTTTATTTTTATTTTAATCGTTGAACCCTCGCTCAAAAAGACTTGTTCAACTTTACCACTATCCATTTCCCCCAAAAACTTATTGTAGGATATTTCTACATTTTTTCCACCATTTCCAGTAACTAATATAATCACAACTACCCCTACTAAAGCTATTATAAACATCAATATTTTATGCCACTTTTTCAAGATTACCATGCCTCCTCTCTAGTGCACATCTTTGGTGTCAGATACTTGCCACCACTCCCTAATTCATTATACCATAAAAAAACCTCCATTTTCTATGGAAGTTTTTGTTCCCTTTGTAAAAGGTAACCACTATTAGTAATATTTTTCGTTAGTCACTATGAAATCGTGTATATCAGAACTGTCAAGTCGTATTATATTGCCTTTAGATTCTTCCGTCAAATCCCATAAATACAAATTAAGTTTTTTTTGCAATGTGTCTTTATCTTTTCTTTCGTCGAAGTCAACTAATATGCATTTTTTGTGAAACATTATTTCGTCAATTTTATATTTTAGACAAACAATATTTTGACTTTTTTTTGCCATATCAAATACGTCTTTAACATGAATACTACAATACACTTAATACCAAACCTTCCTTTCCTAATAAATTTATTTTGTTTATTATGACTAATTATTTTGTTTGACATTTATGTTATTTATGATAAAATTATTACACAAGCAATATAACCTTACCAAATTATTAAAAGTATGTCAAACTATTTCGACAATTTTTAATAATATTGTAATATATTAGTAATTAATATTTATATTGAAAGGGATGAATTAATCATGAGAATAGGTTCACATGTATCAATGAGTGGTGGTTTACTTGGAGCTGCGGAGGAAGCATATTCATATGGTGCAAATACATTTATGATTTACACTGGAGCACCTCAGAATACGATAAGAAAACCAATAGAAAGTTTAAAAATTTCAGAAGCCTACATGTTTATGAAAGAACATGACATTTCAGACATTGTGGTTCATGCTCCATATATAATAAATCTTGCTTCATTCAAACCAACCACCTTTAATTTAGCGACTACATTTTTAGCCAAAGAGATTGAACGTACTAAAGCAGTTGGGTCAAATTATCTTGTATTACACCCTGGTTCATATACAGAAAAAAATTTAGACTACGGCATAGCACGTATTGCGGAAGGATTAAACGAGGTATTAACTTCTGACCTAGAACTCTTTATATGTTTAGAAACAATGGCAGGCAAAGGCTCTGAAGTAGGCAAAACTTTTGAAGAACTTGCTAGTATAATAGAAAAGGTTAAATACAATGAAAAAATAGGCATTTGTTTTGACACGTGCCATACTCACGATGCTGGATACGATATAGCAAATGACCTTGACGGTGTAATAAATAATTTCGACAAAATTGTCGGAGTAAACAAGCTAAAGGTATTCCACCTAAACGGTTCATTAAACCCTAATGGTGCAAGAAAAGACCGCCATGCAAACATTGGTGCAGATCAAAATAACCCAAAGGGCAAAGACTATTTAGGCAAAGACGCCTTACTTAGAGTAGCTCATCATAGTATAGTAGGAGAAAAACCTCTTATACTAGAGACACCTTGGCTTGATGCCACAACAAATTTATATAAACAAGAAATGGAGATGATACGAAATGGAATTTAAGGACAAGATAGTATTAATAACCGGTGCTTCACGTGGAATAGGTCGGGAGATAGCCCTTTCTTTTGCAAGAGAAGGTGCTTCTGTTATTGGACTTTATAATAATAGCTGTGGGGATGCAAATAGTTTGCTTTACGAATTAAATAAGTATAGTGCTAATAATGCTATATTTAAGTGCAATGTTTCTGATTATAATGATGTTAAAATTATTTTTGAAGAAATAAAAAGAGAATATAAACAAATTGATGTACTAATAAATAATGCTGGTATCTTAATTAGCGGATTAATCACAGACCTGCATATAGAAGAATGGAATACTATTATAAATACTAATTTAAACTCTTTTTTCTATGTGACTAGGGAAATTTTGCCATCCATGATTTTTAATAAATCTGGGAGCATAATCAATATATCCTCGATTTATGGTATAGATGGAGCTTCGTGTGAAGTAGCTTATTCTGCCTCAAAAGGTGGTGTTAATGCTTTTACTAGAGCGCTTTCTAAAGAGGTAGGTCCATCAAATATTAGAGTTAATGCCATAGCACCTGGATATATAGACACTGATATGCATAACAGCTTATCAGATGAAGAAAAAACAGACTACATAAATACCCTTTCCCTCATGAAAGGTGGTACCCCTTGCGATGTAGCCGAATTATGCCTGTACCTAGCTTCGGATAGGTCAAAATATATGACAGGGCAGATAATGCGGATAGATGGGGGACTTTAAAAATTTTTATTTTTCAAGCAATCTAAATTTTATATTTACCTTTCTATTTTGTGTTATCATTTTATATTCATCATCAGTAAGTACTTTCTTTAGTTTTTGATTTGTTTTGGTATCTACAACTGCATATGACTCATCTACAAAGCATAGTGGAGGAAACATAACGCACCACCAGTTTTTGCCTGCCCCTTCTCCTATTATAACCCTAAGTGCCTCGTATTTTCCTGCTGGTACTGTTATGTCACCGTAATTCTTTATTGGAAAACTCACGTTTTTCTCTAGCTTTACTTCCACTTTATAATCTTTGCCTTCTCTTTTTATTACACTCTCAGCAATTTTCTGTATCTTATCTATATTTGCAAGTATTATTTTCCTAGTTTCGTTTATATCCTTTGCATTACTTAATTCATCCCTCATGCTACTTAATATTTCATCTCTAACCTTTAGCTTCAAAGTCTGATCTTCTTTACTATCACTGTTTGCGATACAATGAAACCTTATTATCCTACTAGCCAAATCTTCTTGCAAGCTTTTCA
>Ga0209319_1002001_pt1 | contig 14054 bp, 10 predicted proteins | sample RifGroE2_FD_184000 | JGI IMG/M metagenome (GOLD analysis project Ga0209319, IMG submission 184000) | Groundwater microbial communities from Rifle, Colorado - Groundwater E2 (SPAdes) (version 2) | ecosystem: Environmental > Aquatic > Deep subsurface > Groundwater | place: Rifle, Colorado, United...
TAGACGGGTTAGCTATAGACGTAACGATTGATGCAGGAGCTACTGGGACCGCAGTGACATCCACCTGCAACCTGTAAACGTGACCAATTGAATCAATCGGTCTCTCGTTAGTGAAGGTAAATGCTACCTGTCCGGTTCCAACTGCGACTAGATCTAGATCAGCACTGGCGCTAGCGATAGAAGTCAAGCTGCTAATGTCTACGCCATCTTCGAAAAGTCTGTAGTCAGCGCTTAAAGCAGAAGAACCTCCTCCGATTTGGACGTTAACGGACTTAGCGATAGTGAATACTAATCTGTCTAGGTATACCGCCTGACTTCCAGATGAGGTTACCTTCGTTTGGAAGATATCCTTCGCACCGGTTGCTAGGCTAGAACTCGATAAGGCTTGGTTAGCGAATACCGGGTAAGCAGTGTGGGAGATGATCGAATTACCGGTATAAGTTGCCGTAGCATAACCATTTGCGGTAGTTATGGTTCCAGAACTGTTGCGATATTTCAACCCATCCAATCTCACGATTACTAAACCTCCAGTATCGTTACGGCTAATACCAACATCTGCTAGCTGAACGGAAACTGTAAATGTCTGCTTTCCATCGGTCTGAGCTAACACCTTATTAACGCCAACGAAGGATGCTGATCCGGTTGTTGGGTTAACGGTGGCAGAACTCAACAAGACACCATTTCCATCCTTGAGCAATAGATTCGCTATTGCGCCAGATGAAGAAGCTGCTGTGCTTGAAAGATCTACATAGACCTCATCAAGAGTGTAGTCGTCATAGGCTGGTTGGAGTGTAAACGAATATGCATTTACTGTATCTCCGCCCTTAGCTAACCTACTACCCGCGATCGAACCGTTAGCCTTGGTTAATGAACCAGCGGCATAAGTAACGGTCTGACCATTAACACCAGTAGCAGTTGATGTGGTGCTAGAACCGGTAGTTATACCGACTGCATCCATCTCAAAGTTCATATAACCAGCTGCGACTGTTGAAGTTAAGTTTGACCAAACCTCAACCTGGTAGGTCTTGTTCTTAGGCATCGTGAAGTTGACCGAGTAGCTGTTACTTGCAGTATCAGACAAGGTCGTCTTGACTGGCGATGTGTAAACCAATGTTCCAGCATCGTTGTAAACCTTCAAATAAGTATCCGACAAGTTCGAGGCTTTCATTGTGCTACCGCTGTTATCAGAATCCAAGTTAATCGTATTGACGCTTAGGTCTTCTGACGAAGCTGCTGCCAATGTGAAGTGGCCCATCTTGAAGTTATTCTTCGGAGCCACAACTGACTGGTTAGCATATCCACTGTACTTACCAGCTGAGAAAGAGCCGGTCTTTACGGTAACGCTGTTGCCAGTCTTTGCTGTGATATCAGTATAGTCCAAAGAAGTCATTCTCTGAACTGTACCTGTGGTTGCAACAATATTCGCAACGATTGTGTCGTTAGCGGCTGTATTGTCTGTACCATCGGCATCGTAGACGTCAGCTCTGACCTCCAACATTTTTGGAGTGCCTGGCGTGACTATGAACGATGAACCAAATGTGTATTCGGTGAAGACGGTTGACCAGCTATCTTCATTTAGGCTCTTAGTCGAACCGATCTGGACACCATCCAAAAAGATAGCTCCATTTCTTAATTGTCCAACATTCGAAGCTGCTGTCGATCCGCCATTACTGCTGGTGAAGCTATACTTCATGCTCTCAACTTTCATCTTCTCACCAGTAGCTTTGACTTCAAATTTAGCCAAGCTTACACCGGAAGCTCCCTTAACAACATCTCCCGTAGCTGAGTCGGTAGCCTTTGTAAAGGTAAGGACACCAGCTGCGATAGTCTGCGTTCCAGCGCTAGAAGCGGTGAAGGTTGTGCTATTGACCTGAGTTAAGATCGGCTGACCATACTGAGTGTCAACAGTGAAGAAATCTGGGGCCTGTCTAACAGATAGGTAGAAATTTCTACCAGAACCATTTATGACATCGGCCATAACCTTAACTACTCTTCCACCAGTTTCCAATCTGACTGGAGCGCCAGTTAAGTCAAATAGAACATAACCATTGCTGTCAGGTAGAGAAACGGCTGAACCCTTCTGAACTCCATCAACATATAATCTGAAGTTCTGAACATCGCCACTGTTTATTGAACCGATAACTCTGAACTGAACGCTCATGAGATTAGCAGCTCTAGTGTTAACGGTAACGGTATTCTGCCAAACATTTATGTCTGAGGCAGGGCTCAAGCTTAGTAGAAACGCCATTGGAAGTTGCCAATGAAACTGTTCCTAATGTTGCATTCGCAGGAGTGAATAAGTTACCAGATACACTCGCATTCATGCCGTTGAATTGAACCAACTGCACGCCTACTGTATTACCGGTACTGGTAGCATCCAAATCAGCTCTTACAGAGATGGTCTTTGAACCAGAAACTGTAAATATTCCAACTGAATCGTTGAAGCTGATAACACCACTTGCTACGCTAGCGGCATCAGTTAATCTCTTTGCGCCATCGTACAAGTAAACATTGGTCAAATCAGTATCGGCTGAAACGCCAATTCTGTTGAGTTTCAAGCTGGTGACTGTGCCACTACCAGTGAAGGTAAAGTGAGCTAAGTCTGCAGCAGCCTGACCCTTGACTAATGTTCCGGCAGCCGGATTATCAGAGGCTAAGCCAACTGACAAATTCGTGCCTGGCTGGACTGAACCACCTCTTGTGTAAACAGGAATCTGGTTAACTGAGGTGTAGTCTGAACCCTTCTGGTACCAGTTGAATTCATTCTGGTTGATGACGAAAACCTTTTTAAAGAAGTTCGGGTCATCGGCAACGGCCTGAGCTCCGGTTGTGTTCACCCAGTGTAAAACTGCAGTGTCCTCACCAGTTGACTGAAGACCGTAGACCTTCTGATCACCATCGAGTCTGAACAATCCCGATGTCGGGAAAGCATCTCTGGCGACAGCTGATACGTTCTTAACGTTGGCGAAACCGCCAAGGTGACCGTAGAAGCTGAAAATGACTGGGTTCAAGAATAATCTCTTGTAGCCCTGTTCATTTACGATATAGATGTCCGGATCTGACGAACCAGCAGCACTAATAGTGTTGCCTTCTGTTAGACCGTAGTCTGACGGCATCGCGGCATTCGCTACTGGAGCGAGTACTGCGAAACCTGATAACGACAATATAGTCGTTATGGCGGTAAGAGTTGCGACAACTCTCAAAGCCCTTTTCGATAAATTACTCATTTTATTTTTACTTTTACTTTTGTACTGGGCTGTATTATCTATCGCGTTAAGCGAGGATAAATCGACCAGCGACAGAACAAAAGATTTTTATTATCAATTAATTACTCTTCATCCATGTAATCTTTCTGTAATTTCTTTAACGACACCTTTACTAAAATAATCTCTTTCGAAACTACCCAAGATGTCGACGAGTTCTGCTAAGCCTACTTATACGCTTTCGCGTGGTGAGATTCATCATGTTTCGACCTAACAAATCTCGGCTAAGTGGCCTATCGACTGCAAAACCCTATATTACTCAATATATTAACTTTCTATACTTGATCTAATTTTCAACGATCATTCCTGATCTGCCCACCTCTACAAATCTATTTGACTTGCAAGGGTGGACGTACCAGCCTTCACATAAACAATAAAGCAGCCAAAACCTGGCTACCGTGCGTTGTTTTCTGCAAATTTATTGCTCATATTTATAATTGTTTTTGGTTCTATTTTGACCACTTGTTGGCTTAAACCCTTATTATTATGACTAGTCTACGTGGTCTGTTTAATACTAGCGCAAACTACCTAAAAAGTCAATTGGTTTTCTAATTAATTTTAAGGCAGCTTTTTGGCTCTTATTGCTCATATTTATGAGCAAACGTACACAACTTCTACTAATGAATAAATTATACTTTTTAAGTTTGGCGGCCACAATAGGCAAATTGTGGATAAACAAAGGATTTAGGCCGACAATTAAAAACCGGCAGCGCTATTCCTCTGGCCAGGCGTTCCATTAATCGCATTGCCCTTAGAATCAAGGCCATTCTTAATCAATCCATTGTTCGACCTCCAATTCGATCTATCATTACTAGAAGCTGACGGATCCACTCTTTCCATAGAACTCTTGGTCTCGTTATCTCCGGCAAACCAACCAGACGAACAGTTCACCTCGTCTATGATTTGGCCAGCACTATTTACTAACTGGACGGCCTCGCCGCTGTTATTAAGGCCAGCCTTACTGAAGCTAACAGCCAGATCAGCCCAAACGTCAGAGATCGTATTGTTGTCGGTCCTTTCTATTAAATAATAACCTCGCGCAGGGATACTCTTTGATAAGCTCAACGTGAAGCCGCCATCTGCTGTTTTTAGTGACAATCCCGAAAGACTGACTGCAATTTCGTTTGGGTTGTACAATTCGATCCACTCATCGTTAGTCGCGGCAGAGGTCCCCATCCAGGCAATTTCATTTATAACGACCGCGCGCGGTGAGGTAGTTAATTCTGGCGCTGGCGTAGCAGATGAAGTAGCAATAGGTGTCGGTGTTGAACTTGGTGTCAAATTTGGTGTCGGTGAAACTGGAGCTGACGATGGACTTGGCAACGACGCAGATGTTGGCCTTGCAGATGGTGACTGCAATACGACGGGAGCGGGAGTAATCACAGGAGACACACCAGCAGTAATAGCCTGAGGACTAGGTGACATTATTGGTGACAAGCTGGGCTTTGGTGACATTATTGGTGACAACTTCGGTGACACGAGCTTGTCACCTATCTTGTCACCAATAATATTAGCGGCTAAAGGAGTGTCCGCGCCGCTTAGTGAGTCGACGGAAAAGTAATCGCCGTTATCCGAGTTAAAATACGTAACTGTTTTTTGAGATAGCAAAAAGACGCCTAAAAGCGCCGCGGCAGAGATGAAGAAAAATAGGAAACGTAGTTTAGACGAATTTTCGTCTTCCATGTTTTATTCAGTATAGCAGAATAGTGTCGTTCATTAAATACGAAGGGCGCCTTTGAGGCCAAAAAGGCGCCCTTCGTATTTATTTCGCTGACTGAAAGACCGCCATTGATATTATTAGCTGACTTCGACGGAATAGCGCACCGCCTTATTATCTTCCTTCCTTTGGATAAAACCCTGATCGGTGAGTTCCTTCAGGCTCCTCTTCACGGTTCTCTCGGATATAAGATTGAATTCTTCGATTACTTGCTTGGTCCTAACGCTTGGGACCTGCTTGATGAATTCGAGTATTCTTTCTTTCGTAGGAGAAAGATCTTGGTTTGCCTGTCGTTGAATGAGATTCTTTTTCTGCGGTAATTTCTGAGCTGGGACTTTCTTGATCAACTTATCGCCATCACCTTGCACCTCACTAGCAGATTTAAGAATGTCTAGCTTGAGTCTTAGAAAATTTTTCTTAGCCAAAAGTAGGGGACCAGGAGATACGGTTTTGAGATGCTCTAGGTAATCAAGAGTTTCTAACATCTTATCAATCGGATTGATTATTCTTTTTACTTGCGACTCCCCTTCGGTTTTTTTATAAACTACGATGAGCTCCGAAAGATTCAAATACATTTTACGCACAAAGAAAGGATCTTTAGTCCCCGCCATTAACTTTGCCGTAGATACAAGGCATCCAATAAATTTGTTGACTCTATCCTCTGCCATTTGATTGATTACATTAAAGTAGTTATGAGAAGTTTAGTCAATACGGATGATGGCTACAAGAGGAACACAACGGCGGTCTTTGCCGCCTAAAAGACCGCCATTAGCCCGAACGAGAGGTTAGCCATTGCTATTAAGGCAGCAAAAAACGAAGAGTATCTTTTCGTTTTATATAAGAACGCCCCTACAAGGGGCGTTCTTATATTCACTTAGATAGTGGCTATTTGTTCTCGTAGAGAAGCTTAGCTCGATCCCAATATTCAGGATGGCCATGTTCGCGCATCCAATACCACCATTCTAAACCCCAAAAATATTGTTGGTCAAAACCAGATCCATTTACTAGAGCGATCATCTCATTGAACTTATCGATGCCCATGCGGTCAAGCAATACTTCCATAGGAGCTTCTATGATTGGCTGTAATAACCACGGCTCAGATGATACCTCAATAGCGATCATCGGCTTGGTTCCTAATATCATTTTAACTAAATTCTTTTTCATATTGAAAAACCAGGGACCGATAGGATAGCGGAAGGTCAGATCGAATTTACGATTCCAAATATATAGATACTGGCTAGTTCCAAAAACATCTCCGGCCTGGTAAGCGTTGGCCCAGGTACCGAACTCACCACTATCGGTAACTAGAATTTTTCTTGATGGATCTAGCTTCCTGACTAGCGCAATCTCTTTCTGTAGAAACTCTTTATCTAGATCTCCACAATGCATATTACTGAAGAAGGCCAAAAACGGTTCATTCTCGACCTGCCAGTATTTTATATTCTCATAACCCTTGTATCTGTTTACGACTACCTCAATTATCTCTAAGATTTTCTCTTGTTGTTTATCCTTGGGCAGATCTTTGGCCCATTCAGGGACATGGCATTCTGGCCAGCCGGGAAGTCGTCGGCCCACAGCCAAGATTACAGATGCATTTCTCTTCTTGGCTTCGTTCATCTGAAAATCTAACTCTTTAAAATTATATTTATCGTCCGCTGGTTCAGTTAGCGGCCAATGAGCTGAGAAACGGAAATCTCTAACCTTCAACTCGTCCAGTGACGCGAGATAAACTTTCTTCCAGTCTAATTTCAGCTCATCTGAGTGAAATTTACTAAAAGACGCTCCACGAACAATTTTGTCCGGATCGGGCTTAGAATAATCAAAGGAGAGCAAGAGCAATAGAACAACAATTGCTGCTAATGTTAAAAATATTTTTGACGATATGATTCTTTTAAATATCTGCATTATATTTTAGTAAATAAGATTAAGAAGCCATCAAGGATAAAAATTAGTCCAGCTATTTTTATAATCATAGACTTGCGATCTAGATTTTCGCCAATTCCAGGGATAATCTGCCTAAATGCGATCGCAATCATAAATACAAAGAAATATTGAAGGCCAGACAGTCCATTTATTAGAGCGGCGTTGCCCTTGTAGATAGCGTAATAGAGAATTATAAATCCAGCCGCTGCGATAATCTTATTTGCCAGGAAAAGGTATTTAGACGAGCTAGACGACTGTCGAAAAGATGCAAAAATTTCTTTACGAGCATTAATAAAAAGAAGAGAGAGTAGTGCCGCGGCAACAAAGCCCATGCGTGTCCAGAATATGCCATTGATAAGGTCTGAATGTGAGAATGCCCATTTTAGTAGAGTGAAAGATAGGCCCGAGAAGGCACCGGCGATGATGGCTATGCCTAACATTTTCCAGTTCATGCGACTCAGAATGAGCATACCAAAAACCATCAGACCAAGAGCCACAAAACGCTAGCATCCAGAATTAGATACGAGAAAACAAATGTGAAAACCGCAGTGGAAGCGCCGACTTTGGTCGAAGCCGATGTTATTTCTCCAATTCTTATAGCTCGATAAAGGAATATTAGGCCTAGAAAAAATGCGGCGCCGGAGGCAATGGCCACGGCCAAGAAAGACCATCCAGGGAAACCAACACCAAAAGGGATTAAGACCACTGTCGTTATGCTCAACAAGGCTACCCAAAAAGAATAGGCGAAGGGCCTAGGTATTGGAGCGTGTAGTAAATATTTATCAAAAATGAATGCAACTGCGTTTATCAGATACGCCGCTAGAGCTAGATATAGCCAGGTCATTAGTATTCAAAGTTATTGTCTCTACATATTTTAGCATATTCAAGAGCAGAAGAACGAATCTTACGAGATTGATTATGGGCATAATCAATCTCAACCAAGCCGAAACGTGGACCATAGCCATGATGCCATTCGAAATTGTCTAAAAGAGACCAATACATATAGCCTCGGACATCAACTCCATCTTGCATTGCTCGCCAAATCCAATAGAGATGATCTTTTATAAACTTTTCTCGACGAGAGTCAGCCGCATCGGCAATCCCATTTTCAGTTACGTAGACCGGCTTATTATATTTAGTCTTTAGGCCAGCTAGAACTTTGCATATACCTTCAGGATATATTTCCCAGCCCATATCTTCGACATAATCTAGCTTTGGTAAGACAGAATAGCTTCCTGGTAGTCTTGCAATGTTGTAATAATTAAGACCTATAAAATCATAGTAGGGATAAGCCCTAGAGAGAAGAAAGAAGTTACGATAATATTCGACTAACTTGCCCAGCCCTAATATCTTTAGATACCATGGCGCGACAATCCAAGCATTATTTTCCGTAACTCCAATTTGGGGCTCCTTAATATTATGCGACGCATGGGGAACCTCGGGCTCAGTCGGCGGAACATACTCTTTACTTGATGGCGCGGTCGGGGATTGGGAATATATTTCTTTAATCGTTTTATAGGCTAATATGTGCGACCGAATAATGTTCTTATCGACTCGGAGCATCTTTAAAAAACTTCTAAACTGAGGCGGCCATATGCCTCTAAAATAAGCCATTCCAGAATAGATCGTAGTCCCCTCGTTAAAAGTTATCCACAGGCTGGCATCATCTCTCAAGCCCTCAACTACAAACCTTACAAACCTTACAAAACGTTCTGGTGATTTCTTATTTAGAAATCCTCCATCATTGGCAAACCAAACTGGATTAGTAAAATGCCACAACGTGATCATTGGCTCTATCCCCCGCTCTTTGAGCGCCCTGACTACCTCTATGTAATGCTGCATCGCTTTCTGATCAAACTTACCTTCTTCTGGTTCGATGCGTGACCACTCAATCGAAAGACGGTGAATATTCTGGTTCAACTGTTTAGCTATATCAAAATCTTCTTGATATCTATTGAGGCTATCGCAAGCTAGGCCAGATACGAAATCGGCCGAGCTAAGGCCTTGCGCCTTAAGCTCACCCGCCCTCTTCTTAGATTTCTCCCATTCCGACCAATCGTTATAATTATTTCCTTCGATTTGATGAGATGAAGTAGCGCTCCCCCACCAAAATCCTTTTGGAAATTCTATTTTCTGCATATTGATATCCTAACACAAACGACGTAATCATCTAGCCACTCGAGCATACAAAGGGCGCCCCATAGGGGGCGCCCTTTGTATGCTTTTCTATAAACTAAGTTTTAAGTCACTACATCTACGACATGTATGCCTCAGGATCGTTACTGAGCAGAGGCCTGACCCGGAGTGACACCCAAAAGCTCGATCTCGAAGACTAGCACCGAATTGGCCGGAATCTTTCCCATTGCCTGCTCTCCATAACCGAACTGTGGCGGTATAATCAACTTTCTCTTGCCGCCGATCTTCATGCCAGAAACGCCAACCTCCCAGCCTTGTATAACCTGGCCCGCACCAATAGTAAATTCAAATGGCTGATTTCTGTCGTAAGAGCTATCAAACTTCGTACCATCGAGAAGAGTCCCCACGTAGTTGACCTTGACGCTATCGCCTTGCTTAGCCTCAGCGCCTGTACCAACGACTAGGTCTTGCCCGGAGATTTTATCCATTGGGATTTGATCTGCTGATGGATTTTGAGATTGCTGATCTCGCGGTGGCTGTCCTTGATCTCCGGCTGGCGTGCTCGATGGCGAAGCCGAAGGGCTCGGTAGCGGCGAAGTTAAATCGATTATAGAGGCCACCGGAGAATTTGTTTTGGACAGAAAAAACCACACAGCCGCAGTCACAAAAACTACCAACACAATTAAGATAAAAGTATTTTTTATCATTTATAATTACTTTTTTACTGGTAAGTATAGCTTAGGATCAATCGTTCTGTCAAAACATTTCTCGCCAATCGAATGTTGCCAGTTTTCATCATATGGAGAACTATCAATTTTAGCCGTGCCAGCAGGAGTCACTCCCTCGTCTCCAGTGGCCGCTTCGAAAGCGGCGCAAAGCTTAAACTTATAATTAGGTTTTTGGTTAGTGACTACTTCATATCGATAACTCGCTCCCGTGCTAGGGTCGCTAGGGACAACCCATCCATTAAGCGGGTCGTTGATATCGTTTAGATCTATTGGCAGCTTCTCGTTGTTCATCCAATATTCAACTATGCGACTCTGTATCACGCTTAGATTGGAAACCCTCATGTCATCCATCTTGATCTTCCTCTGATTAGTGGGTAGCCCGATAATATAAATGCCAAATGCGATCGCAGCTGCAACGACAACGATAACTAACCACGAAAGCCATTTTATATTCTTCGAACTGGGATCTCTCAATTCTAGTATATAGTAGTAGAACGATGAACCAGCTATAAATAATATGGCCAAAGCCTTGAGTATGAATCTGACGGTCAATTCCCCGCCCAGAAGACCCCTGAATACGGCTATAAAATCACCAACTACGACTATGGCGGCGATGAATAACGTTAAATAGATTAGCCATTTTCTTATCCTCATCTCTTGCTTCTCGGCATGTCTTAAGATGTCTTTTCTTAAAAATCTAGCTATAAACAGGAAGATCGGGAAAACGATTATTAAGAACGAGAGGGGCCCAATCATCATCTGATAATAACTGCTGCTATTAACGACAAAGCCGTTAGTAAAAACTAAGTCTGGGTAATATCTGTTTATTATTTGAAAGACTAATATCCCGAAGCTTACACAACTGGTTATTAGGGACACCAGAGCCGCCAGGTACAGAAAGGTATCTCTCGGTAGGTTTTTTCCACTACTTTCGACCATTCCATGATTATTTGGGTTCATATTTTCCATATGTTAATCCTAGATGAATTAGGCATATAAAGCAAAGGCATACCGAGCGCGTAGATCGAATTAGTTTTCAACTTCTATTTTTATCGATTTGCAGATATAATTGCATGATATGGAAGAAGAAATAATAACCCCACAAAAGAAATCTTGGAAAATTTTCCAAACTAGAAAGGGCATTGCTCTACTTATTATCATCGGGATACTCGTCGCTGGATCCGCTAGCAGTTATTTCATTTTCAAACATAAACTCAGCTCAGACAATTCTGCCAGCATCTCTTCTGCTCAAAACAAGGATATCTATGTACAATTTCTGAGCGAGATATGGGATACGATAAAGACCAGCCACTGGGAAAAGCAGCAAGACGACGCCTTAGCCAATTTATACAAGCTAGGTACGGAAAAAGTTATTGGAAAACCAGTCGACGTAACGCCCAAAACGAAAGAAGACGTTCAAGCAATGACAGAATTGGCAATGAAAGATATGGATGCGACCAAAAAGAAGGAATTCGCAACATCGCTGTCGGATATAGTTCTTGCCAATCTAAAACCATTCGGTAGGTCTAGATTATTCGGACAAAAGCAGCAGGAGGATCTTAAGAATACTGTGGAAAATCGTGATCCAAATGCCGACCTATACGCGACTCTCGATGTCGAAAAAGATGCCACGAAAGAAGAAATAGATAAAAAATATACAGAGAAAGTTAAAACTGTAGATGCGACCAAACCCGAAGGCAAGCAAGAGCTGGCGAAATTAGAACGAGCAAAAAATGCCCTAGCCAGTCCCGACGCCAGAAAAGCATACGACGAGATCGGCGTCGAGCCCACGGTTATTACCAAGCTGATTAAGCCAGATATATTTTACATGCACATAACTAAGGTTTCTCCGCAAACCTTCGATGAGTTTCAGAAGGCTGCGAATTCAACAGATAAGCAAAATTTAAAATCGTTAATAATTGACCTGCGTGGCAATATTGGCGGCGCAGTAGATATACTCCCCTATTTCCTAGGACCATTTATCGGACCAGATAATTACGCCTATGATTTCTTCCATCAGGGAGAATATACGCCGTACAAGACTAAGATTGGCTGGATGCCGAGCCTAGTAAAGTTCAAGAAAGTTGTAGTCCTGATAGATGGCGAAAGCCAATCTTCGGCCGAGATTATGGCCGCTACATTTAAGAAATATAACGTTGGGATTGTCGTTGGAACCCACACTAAGGGCTGGGGAACAATCGAACAATTAATGCCAGTGAAAACCGTTCTCGATTCTAAAGAATCATATTCGATACTGATGGTCCACAGTCTAACCCTTCGCGACGATGGACAACCAGTCGAAGGCAAAGGCGTTGATCCGTTAATAAATATCACAGATAAAGACTGGGATAAACAACTCATGGAGTATGTCAGCTCTTCGAATTTAGTTGAAGCGGTTAAAGGATTCATCAAAAAGTAATACTCGACTCACTGGACAGAGTCGCCAAAAAGCGGTAAATTCACGCGGGTTCTTTGACATGCTTAGGGGCATAAACAATGGAAATACCAAGCATTCCCGATAAACACATGGCCAGACTTGCCTTTGTTGGCGCTGACTACGTAAAACGATTTGCTGAAGATTGGTATGATCGAGCATTCAGATCAAGCCTAGGCGAACGAGTAAGACGCATCCCCGCTTCAGGAAAAGCTGTCATCGAGCCATTAACATATCTGCTCCACAGCTACTTCGCAGAAAGATTTCCCGACGATACTCCGACTAAGAAATTTCTATCCAGCGTGCTCGAAGATCTCCCTTCTGAATTTTGTAAGCGCATGCTAGATGATGGTCTCGTCGAAGACCATGCTCAAGAGCAGGTCATCGACGTGCACGCCATCAGAGTTAAGCCGATTTTCGAACTTTCGGATGAAGAGCTAGCCGACGTACTGGCTTGGTTTAGCAAACTGAATCCAGTCGAACAAGCACAGGCAAAGAGATTTATAACCGAAGCCTCTCTCGATGAACTAAGAAAAATCTTGGCCGTGGACGATGAGTTTCGAGCCAAGTTAATGAGCTTATTCGCCGCAGAGGTCAGGCCTTCAATACTGTCGGCTGTACGAAAATTCATCAAAGAACAAAGCTTAGAATTGTCAGATGTCATTCGACAAATGAATGCCATGATTGCGACACAACGCAAACGCCTCCGAGAAAAACGTCTCGGAAAGGAAGGAAGGTAGGCCGTGAAAGATCTGCTAAATCTCGTCGGAAACAGTGCTGGGCTAGCCTATGAAGGCGGAGCCTGGGCGATTTCGGCTTACATAGCAAAAATCAAGAGAGCGTTTACGGTTTTTGGCTTTGGCCTTATCGCGGCGGCTATATTGTTCCTGATAGGATCTCTGACCAAAACCGGCGCACTCTTCAGTGTCGGCATTATCATTGCCCTGTTCGGGCTTATCTATTGTCTGCTCATTTTATCCATAGTCATTATTGGAGCAAGAGTTGTAGCCAAAAAAGTCCCAGAAGTCGGCAGATTTATTGGCTCCTTGATAATGGTTATTATCTTGTGGTCTTTCATAGCACTCTATGTATTTATTACCCATGTCTGGGAACAGCCATTGCTGTTCGCTGGGTTGCTAGCTACTGCAGGACTGATCTCCATAATCACCGTCCTCGTTGGGGACGTAATTGACCTGAATGCGATTAGATTTAGGGCTAGAATAATGCTAGTGCTAATCTCGATGCTAGTCATGTTCAATTGGGCCATTCCGAATGACTTCCAAAAGAGAACCAGGGCCATTGTTACAAACTCAGTTGCTAGAGAAATTTTATACGACGCTGCTAACGTCGACTCAATTGAATTCTTTGATCCAGTTACTGGTAAATCTAAGGTATGGTACTGGCTAAATGCCTCTACCGGCGAATACAAGTTATTCAATAATGATGGATTCCATTCTGGTTCTGGAAACAGACTCGCTCCGATCACGCTGACCGCAATCAACGATATTAAGCGTTACGCGATCCAAAAGAAATTGAAACAAAGCCAAGAAGTAAAAAAAGAAACTCCAGAACAGCCGAAGAGCCAGACGAGAGCTCAAGAGCCGACAAGCTCGAAATCAGTAGAAACGTCGCCGGACACACCGAAACCACCCATTTCAATTGTGCCGCCAGTAAAGCCTAGCCAAGTCGATCGATCTCCTCAAAACGAAATCGTGAAACCGACACCTCTTGATGAAGCCGATATCGTGATTCCGGCAACCACCAAAATTATGGTTGCGCTAGAAGAAGAAATACACTCAGACGCGACCCAATCCGGCCAGTTGATAGATGCCACAATAGTTGAACCCATATAC
>Ga0209319_1002006_pt1 | contig 14014 bp, 14 predicted proteins | sample RifGroE2_FD_184000 | JGI IMG/M metagenome (GOLD analysis project Ga0209319, IMG submission 184000) | Groundwater microbial communities from Rifle, Colorado - Groundwater E2 (SPAdes) (version 2) | ecosystem: Environmental > Aquatic > Deep subsurface > Groundwater | place: Rifle, Colorado, United...
AACTTTAACATTTTTTTTATCTAAAATATTCTCATATATTCCTATAGATTTAAAACCATCTCCATACTTTTCATCCTCTGGTTTTAAGTCTTCACCCTCAGCGAAATGATACCATAACTTCTCTATCCATCCTGCCTGAATATTTGTTAAAACATTCCTATCCGTCAAATCCAATGGTTCCTTCTCTTCTGTTTTCCTCACAATAATCCCTCCGTAAAATTATTCCCTACCCCCATACAACATCACATAGGATGAGAATATTCTCATCCTATAGCTTTATCCTATTCTACACTTTTCCCAAACAAATGTCAACTAATTTTTTAAAAATTCCCCTCTCTACAAAGTAGATAGGGGCTAGGGATAAGCTACATTACTTAATCACAAACGTCAATTCACCTTTTGCAGCTAACTCGCCATCTACAGTAGCAACTGCGTGACCTATCCCCACTGGTCCTTTTATCTTTACCATTTCTATTTCTAATTTTAGTACATCCCCCGGCATAACCATTTTTTTGAATTTCACTTTATCTATCCCACCAAAATAAGCAGTTTTTCCTTTGAATTCTTGCTTGTTTAGTATGTATATTGCACCTACCTGTGCAAGTGCTTCTATAATCAGCACTCCAGGCATTACTGGATTTTCTGGAAAATGTCCTGCAAAAAAATATTCATTCATAGTCACATTTTTATACCCAGTAGCCTTATTATTTCCCTCATCTATTTCCGCTTTATCCACAAGTAAAAATGGATATCTGTGAGGAATTATGTTCATTATATCTCGTGTATCTAACATGTATTCCCCTCCTTTAATTTATGTGAGTTATTTCATCACAAATAGTGGTTGTCCGTATTCTACCATTTGTGCATCTTTCACGAGAACCTCTACAATCTCTCCAGATACTTCTGATTCTATTTCATTCATCAGCTTCATTGCCTCTACTATACATAAAACATCACCTTTTTTAACTTTGTCGCCTACTTTTACAAACGGCTCTGCCTTTGGATTAGAAGAGGCATAAAATGTACCTACTATAGGTGATTTCACAATATTTCCTTGTTGTTCTACTTTTTTCTCTGTGTTTACTGTATTTTCTGTATTAATCGTATTTACAGCAATTTGTGGTACCATCTGCTGTCTAGCAGGTTCAGCATAAACAACCTCTGTTCTTTCCTTCTTTATTACCAGATTTATATTCTCTGTTTCATACCTAAACTCAGTTAATCCCGATGCATTTATTTTATCTATCAATTCTTCAATCTCACGTATATCCATCATTTTCGCCTCCTTGTATCAAATGATCTAAATTTTTTTAATTATCACAGTTGCGTTATGTCCTCCAAACCCCAACGAGTTTGACATCGCATAATTTACAGTCTGCTCCCTGCCTGTATTTGGTACATAATCTAGATCACATTCGTCGTCTTTTTCCTTATAGTTCACGGTAGCTGGCACAAATCCATCGGCTACTGCTTTGGTACAAATAACAGCTTCAACCCCACCTGCTGCACCAAGCAAATGTCCTATCATTGATTTTGTTGAACTAACCGCTAGTTTATAAGCATGTTCACCAAAAACAGTCTTTATTGCTTTTGTTTCATTTTCGTCATTAGCTTGTGTGCTCGTTCCATGTGCATTTATGTAGTCTATGCTCTCTTTGTTTATTCCTGCATCATTTATAGCCATTTCTATAGCTCTAGCAGCTCCCTCACCATCTGGAGATGGAGCTGTCATATGGTATGCATCACATGTTGAACCATATCCAACTAGTTCTCCATATATTTTTGCTCCTCTGTTTGTTGCGTGTTCTAAGCTTTCAAGTAGTAAGACTCCTGCACCTTCACCCATTACAAATCCATCACGCTCTTTATCAAATGGTATAGACGCTCTGTTTTTATCTTCACTAAAGCTTAGCGCTTTAAGTGCTTCAAATCCTGCTATACCTAGTGTTGTAACAGCAGATTCAGTACCACCTGCAAGCATTAAGTCAGCCCCGCCCGATTTTATAAGTCTGTATGACTCTCCTATGCTATGAGTTCCTGTTGCACAGGCTGTTACTATAGAAAGACATGGACCCTTTGCCCCAACAGATATAGCAACATTGCCCGCTGCCATATTTCCTATGGTCATAGGTATAAAGAACGGTGATACTCTCCTATTTCCTTTTTCAAATAATACCTTGCTTTCCTGTTCCCACGTAGCCATTCCGCCAATACCTGATCCTATATATACTCCAAATCTGTGTATATTAATATTTGATAGGTCGATATTCGCATCTGCAAGTGCTTGCTTTGCAGCAGCTATAGCATATTGTGAAAATAAGTCTAACCTTTTAGCTTCTTTTTTCTCCATATATTTTTCAGCTTCAAAATCTTTTACCTCTGCTGCTAGCTTCGTTTTATAGTTTGTAGTATCAAATTTTGTGATAAAATCTATTGCACATTTGTTTTGTTTAATATTTTCCCAAAAAGTATCTACATCATTTCCAAGCGGGGTAATAGCCCCAAGTCCTGTAATTACTACCCTATTCATATAATCTAACCTCCGTTTTTCAAAGTACAAAGTTCAAAGTACAAAGTTCAAATACTTATACTTTTATTCTCTATACTTTTTTATTTGTTATTTGTACTTTGCCCTACATCACCATTCCGCCGTCTATGTTAATTACTTGCCCTGTTATGTAGCTTGCTTCATCAGATGCTAGGAATGCTACTAAATTGGCTACGTCTTCTGCTTCGCCAAACTTATTGAGCGGTATTTTCTTTAATATTTCCTCTTTTACTTCATCCTTTAGTACATCCGTCATCTTTGTTCTTATAAATCCAGGTGCTACTGCATTCGCAGTTATTCCACGTGACGCAAGCTCTTTTGCTACTGATTTTGTAAATCCTATTATCCCTGCCTTGCTTGCTGCATAGTTTGATTGCCCTGCATTTCCTACTACTCCTATTACAGATGATATATTTATTATCCTACCACTTTTTTGCTTTAGCATATGTTTTGTAACTGACTTTGTACAGTTAAATGTACCTTTCAAGTTTGTGTTTATTACATCGTCAAACTGTTCTTCGCTCATTTTTAGTAATAATGTGTCTTTCGTTATACCTGCATTATTTACAAGTATGTCTACTCTACCAAATTTACTAATAGCTTCTTCAATAAGCTTTTCTGCATCAGCCATTTTACTGATATCCCCTTTTACAACCAAAGCTTTAGAGCCTATTTTCTCTATATTACTAGCAAGTGCAAGTGCTTCCTCATCATTACTACGATAATGTACAACTATATTTGCTCCTTTTAAAGCTAGCTTCATTGCAATGTCCTTACCTATACCACTGCTTGCACCTGTTACTACAGCTATTTTGTCTTGTAACATTTTTTCATCTCTCCTTTGTAATTATTAATTTTTTATTCCAATTAAAGCTATGGTTCTAATGCATCTACTATGTTATCTTTAACATACCTTTCAAGTGCATTATTTGTATCTATATTACCTGTTATACCATTTAACTCAGCATTTAATTCTCTCATAATATCCCTATTTAATGTTCCATTCATCCTAGTACAACACAAATCTTCTTTTTTTGTTCCATCCGTTAAATATTCAATTCTATTTATATCAAATGTTGTTTGATATTTGCCCGTATTCTTGTCAGTGGCATATCCACTTTTTATCCCACTTTGTTTCTCAATAATACTTCCGTCATCACCTTGGGTAAAGTAACTGCATAAAGTTTCATTCTCCACTAGTTTATTTGATTTTTTATACTCTTCATTTTTTACTACTAGGTTTCCTTTTTCATCTACTTGTATACTCATAAAATAATCTTTATCATATATAAAACTACTGCTACTTCCAACAATACTATTATCAGTAATATAGTTTTCAATATTTTCCCTTGCACTTTCACAATTACCTCTATACTGACATATAATTTCATCATAATTCGTTAGAGAGATTAATGTATTAACTATTTTGTCTGGTATATTAGTAAATTCCAGCTTGCATCCAAGTGTTGCTAATATTTTTCTAATTTCAGAATTTATCAAATGATTTTCTCCTAAATCTTCATTAGTAATTGACTTTTTAACTGCCATATTATCCATAATTAAAATTGCTACAATCACTCCTAAATTTTTAAATTCATCTGTCAATTTATTTTGTCTACTATCGTTCATTTTTTTGCCTCCTTTATGTTAGTATAATTTTAGCTTTGTTCCTCGCAACGACAGGTACGGTAGTTATTTCATTTTAGAATATGTATCTCTTGCAATTATTGACGCAAGTGTAATTTTCAATATATCACTTGGTAAAAATAATATGCACCCACTTATTAAAACACTTATAAACGAAATATTCCCGTGGTTTATAAGATTTAGTACACTATATAAATAAATTATTCCTATAGTATAGCATACCATCAAAGCTAATAGTGAAGAAATAAAATATTTCATAAAATTATTCTCATTTACAAATATTTTTTCTTTCACTAATCCTACTACTAAAGTTGCAAGTGCAAAACCTATCGTATATCCAAAGGATGGACTAAGTATGTACTGTATCCCCCCACCATTTGCAAAAACTGGTATACCTACAATCCCTGATATAATATAAATTATCTGTGAAATAAATCCTAACTTTGCCCCTAATAATAAACCTGATAGGATAACAAAGAAAATCTGCATAGTAAATGGTACTGGTTGAATAGGAATCACAATATGTGCTCCAATAGCTGTTAATGCAGTAAAACTTAGAACCAAACTTGTCTTTTGGACTATAGTATTTTTAAACCATACATTACTAATACTATTTATTTTATCCATCCTACATCTTTCCTTTCATTATTTAATAAGCTACTTGGTCGCCTGTAACCCTCACCCTATCCCTCTCCCTTATTAGGGAGAGGGGAACCTTATATAAGTTTTTACAAATCTTTTATGTTTCGTTGTTTCTAGGTTAAAAGAGGGATTGCTTCGTTCCTCGCAATGACAGTATAGTCTTTTCAAGTGACTCCGCATCTTCTACATTAAGTATAGTCTTTGTCTTGTCTATCTTCTTCACAAACCCTGATAGGGTTTTGCCTGGTCCTATTTCTATAAATGTATCTACTCCGTCATTTATCATTTTTGTTATAGTATCCTCCCATAGTACTGGGCTTGTCACTTGTTTTGTAAGGATATCTCGTATATCGTTTGCATCATTTATGTAATCAGCTGTCACGTTTGTTATAACTGGTATCCTCATATCATCTATAACTACATTTTTTAGCTCTTGGTTTAGCTTAGTAGCTGCACCCTCTAGCATCTTTGTATGAAAAGCACTACTTACTGCGAGCTTTATAGCCATTTTTGCTCCTGCTAGCTTCATAGCTTCACAAGCCTTGCTGACAATAGCACTTTCACCTGCAATAACAATTTGCCCGGGGCAGTTATAGTTTGCTGGTGCTACAAATCCTTCGCTTTCAAGGCTTTTGCATATACCTTCTATCTTTTGTTTGTCAAGTCCTATTATCGCTGCCATACTTCCCACACCACTCGGTAGGGCTTCTTCCATGTACTGCCCTCTTTTTCGTACTAACCTTACTGCATCAGCAAATTCTAGGACTCCACTACATACAAGGGCTCCATACTCACCTAGGCTGAGTCCTGCGACCACATCAGGTTTTATATCGTTTGCCTCTAATACTTTAAGTGCTGCGATACTGGTTGTAAGTACAGCAGGTTGTGTATTTCTGGTTATGTCAAGCTCTTCTTTAGAACCTTCAAAGCATAGCTCTTTCACATCTATATCTAAAACCTCATTTGCAGTATCAAAAACAGCTTTGGCTTCGTCATAATTTTCATATAACTCTTTACCCATGCCAACATATTGTGCACCTTGTCCTGAAAATAAAAATGCAGTTTTTCCCATCATTTTCACCTCTGTTTAATGTTTTTTATTCACCTAGTAATTCATAAGCCTGTTTAAACATTTCCTCTATCATCTCTTTCGCAGTTTGTTCTTTACAAACCATTCCTGCTATTTGTCCTGCCATGACTGATCCGTTTATAACATCACCCTCTCGTGCTGCAAGCCTTAGTGCACCCATGCCTATTTTTTCTATTTCACATGCCGCAGATTTATCATCCATTTCTGATTCTAGCTTCAATATTTTTCTTGTAAGTGGATTTCTAAGTACTCTAACAGGGTGTCCTGTACATCTACCAGTTTCAACTGTATCAATGTCTGATGCCTTTAATACCTTTTCTTTGTATTTTTCATGTACTGTACATTCCCTAGCTACTAAAAATTTAGTACCTAGTTGAACAGCATCTGCACCTAACATCCTTGCCGCTGCTATTCCACGACCGTCAGCTATCCCTCCTGCTGCTATTACAGGTATATTTACTGCATCAACAACTTGAGGTGTTAGTACCATTGTTGTAAGTTTGCCAATATGTCCCCCTGATTCAAGTCCCTCAGCTATTACAGCGTCAGCTCCTATTCTTTCCATGCCTATAGCTAATGCTACAGATGGCACTACTGGGATTACTTTTATTCCTGCTGCTTTCCACATCTCCATATACTTACTTGGGTTTCCTGCACCTGTTGTCACAAATGCAACCTTCTCATCACAAGCAAGCTTCGCTATATCATCAGCAAATGGACTTAGAAGCATTATATTTAATCCAAATGGTTTATTTGTAAGTTCCTTTGTTTTTCTAATCTCTTCTTTTACAATATCAGCGGGTGCATTCCCCCCAGCTATAATACCTAATCCACCTGCATTTGAAACCGCTGCTGCAAGTGAGCTATCTGCTATCCATGCCATTGCACCTTGCATTATTGGATACTCTACTCCAAACATTTCTTTTATTTTTGATTTTTTCATTTTTATCCTCCTTCTAACTAATCTTAAAAAATAAAAAGTCAAATACACCTATGTACTTGACTTTTTACAATAAAAATTTTAGTTATCCATTTTTGATTCGATATATCTTATAGCATCACCAACAGTTTTTATCTTATCTGTGTCGTTTTCTGCTACATCAATACCGTATTCTTCTTCAATAGCCATAACAATTTGAAAAATATCTAATGAATCTGCACCTAAATCTCCTGTAAAGCTTGACTCCATAGTTATTTCTTCTTCATTTACCCCTAGTTGTTCAACTACTATTTCCTTAATTTTGTCAAATATCATTTATAAAGCCCCCTTGAATAATATATTATAATTTTTTATATGTACATATTATACTTTATATTTATTTTTGTAAATTGTCAACTATTTTTTCATATTTTTTGTAAAAAATCATATTAAATTTTATAATTCTAACAATATCCCTCCCCAAGTTAGTCCTCCACCGAATCCTATCAGCATTATTTTTTGCCCTGATTTCAACATATCATTCTGGTACATCTCATCTAACGCTATAGGTATACTTGCTGCTGATGTATTTCCATACCTATCTAAATTCATAAAGAACTTTTTTATATTTATATTTAATTTATTAGCAACGTATTCTATTATTCTATAATTTGCTTGATGTAATACTATATGATCTATATCATCTATATTTAGAATCGCTTTTCTGAGTAACTCAGTTATAGTTTCTATTATTACATTACATGCAAACTTAAAAACCTCTTGCCCATTCATAGTTATTGTGCCTCTACTTATCATTTTATCATTTTCATATATATCTATTAACGATGTGCCTAAAACTTTCAGAACATCTGCCTTTGTTCCATCTGACTTTGTATACGACTCTGATATTTTTTCTTCAGTTGTAGCCGAAATTATAAGTGCACCAGCACCATCTCCAAACAGTATACTTATTCCTCTATCTTTCCAATCAATAACCTTTGACATTATTTCTGCACCGATTATAAGTACGTTTCTAAACTTACCTGATTTTATGTACTGTAACGCAACATCCATAGCATATACAAATCCTGTACATGCCGCTGCTAGGTCAAAGCAGGTAGCATTTATAGCCCCTATCTCCTTTTGCACTAGGCATCCTGTTGATGGAAAAAAATAATCTGGTGTCGATGTTGCAACTATTATTAAATCTATATCAGAAGCTTCGAGCTTAGACATATCTAAAGCCTTTCTTGCTGCTTCAGTAGCTAATTCTGCTGTTGTTTCATCCTTCGATACCCTTCGTTCCTTTATGCCAGTTCTTTTGACTATCCATTCATCCGTTGTGTCAATAATCTTAGAAAGATCGTCATTTGTAACTATATTGGGCGGTAATGAACTTCCATATCCTAATACTTTAATATTTTTCATCTAAACATTCTCCTCACAATTTATTTATGCCCTCCAGTTTTTCGTTAGCAGTTGGCAATTTTACCTAAGCGACGCCCATCTTAATTTCTTTTCCTTTAAATCCAGCTCCTATGCATACTACATTCTTATACCCATGTGCTTGCACGCCTTCTTTGTATTTTTGTCCTTTTATTTGGTTTAGTGCAATATTTGTTAGCGTTTCAAGTGTTTTTGTTCCTTTAGTGCTTTCCCATTTGAATTCGAATATGTATGCTGTTTTTTCTTTGTCCTTTGGCAATATTACTATATCTGGTCTTCCTAACCCATATTCTTTGTTGCTTTCTACTGTGTAGCCTGTTCCTATTAGCATGAGTAGTCCTAGCATAAATCCGTGGTGGAAATTTTCGTATCTTATGTCTTGCTCTACTTCTGGTAATTCTTCTATGTTTTTTGCTCCTACATCGTTATAGCTTACTTGTTTTAGATATAGCTCTTTTAATAACCTTTCAAATTTTTCTATATCGCATTTTAAGAGACTTGTTATTATTCCTTCTATGTCTGCTGATATATTTGTATCTTCTTTGAAGAAGTTTAGTATCATGTCTTCATATATTGTTTTTACTTCTATATTTGGTATGGCTATTTTGTATTCAAATCTGTTGTTTTCTTTTTCTCTACCATATGCTTTTAGGTATCCTGCATGTAGTAGAAAGCTCCATGCTACATTTGGGTTATCTTTTATGCTTTGGTATACCACATTTTCTTCGAGTACCTTTTTTACTTCTTCTCCTTTTATTAGTTTTTCTACTACCTGCTTTCCTTCTAATTTGTCTAGTTGCATTACTTCTTTTATTATTCTATTGTCGCTTGTGTTTATCCAATAGGGCTTGAGCCCATTTTTAGGATTATACATATATTTTATTATACTCCATGGGTTATATATTACTGTGTCTAGACCAAATATATATCCATTGTACCATTTTTTTATGTCTTCTAGGTTACTTGATACACCTAAATATTCTGCCATTTTTTCAACTTCATCTTCTGTGAACCCAAAGCTTGTTGTGAAATCCTCTGATAATACTGTGCATACTAAGGGATTATTAAAGTCACTAAATATGCTTTCTTGGGCTATCTTCATTATTCCTGTTAGTATCCCTTGCTTTAGTGCTTTGTTATCTTTGAATCCCTTTTCATAAATTCCATTATATTTTTAAAGTATCCATTTATATAGCCTGCTTGTATTGGTGTGTCATATTCATCTATTATTACCATGCAATCTGTTTTGAAATATGATTTTAGATATTCTGTTAGGTTCATTATCACATCTGTGTATTCTTGAATGTCTGCTTTTAATGCAATCACTTTTATATATATTTCCTTTTCTTCTTCACTTAATATATCTCCATCTAGTAAATATTTATGTCTCTTATATTCGTTTGATATTATTTTTTTTAGGTTATATAACGTTTCTTCCCAATTATCTTGTTTAGCATTTTTTAATGTCAGGTATATTACTGGATATTTTCCTTGCTCTTTTATATATTTTTCCCCATGCTTAAATATTTCTAAGTCTAAAAATAAATAACTAACATCATCTTCTTCTAATTCATATTTTCTACATTTAGGATTTTCAAAAAAGTATTTTAGCATACTCATATTTAAGGTTTTCCCAAATCTTCTTGGTCTTGTTATTAATGTTATTTGATTGGGTATATCTATTAACTCTTTGGCTAGCAATGTTTTATCGACATAATATCCATTATTATCAATAAGCCTTTTAAAGTTATCTATTCCTTGTAATACCTGCTTTTTCTGCATTTATACCACTCTCCTTATCACAACTAACTCAAAATGCTAACACACCCTATAATACCTATCTATCTTAATTTAGTTCCTCATATATCGTGTCGTTTTTGCCGATGCTTATTACTATCATTTTTTTGAGTGGTCGCACTCCATCTTCCTGTATCTTAGCATCCTTTATATATTTTTCTAGCTGCTCTTTTGCTTCTTTTTTCTTGCTTGTCAATGCTTTTTCTGTATAGTCTTCCTGCTTTATGTGCTTGAATTCTAGTAGGTATCTATAGTTTACTTCTTCTTTGTAGGTTACTCCTTCTTTTAGATATAGGTCTGTATATCCTGCTCTTACTTCCTTTTCGCTTTCTAGGATATATACTCCATCTAGAAATAACAATGTTATGAAAATTGATTTGCTTGTCATTTCATTATACCATATTAGATCTCTGTTTGATAACTCACTTCTTACTCTTGCGTATATTTCCATTATTTCTTTTACATCTGCATTTCTTCTCATTTTGTTCATAGCTAGTGCTACTTCTTGCATTTTTGCTATGTTTGCTATTTTATATGAGTTTAGTAGATACTCCCAGTACATCGTTTTCACAGAATAGTTCGGAATTCCTAGGTAGATTTTTCTTCCTTCTGTTTTTTTGATGGTTACTAAGCCTAAATAGTACAATAGGCTATAGAAGTTATCTGTGTTATTTACTTCGTACATCGTGTCTATCCCAAATCTCTTTTTTAGCTCTATTGGTCCTATTAGTTTGTTTTCTTCTACTATTTCTCTTAATTCATCCTTACTTTCAAAGCTTTGGGCTAGTGTCCTTAGCTTTCCGTAGTCTGTTTTTATGTTATCGTCTAGCATATCATCTGGATAATCTTCGTTTTGCTTTATTTTGTTTACTATGTACATTGTCATTCCGGTGTTATATACTGTTTCTTTTGTTTTTGAGTTGAATTTATATCCGTTATATAGCTCTTTCATCATTTCTAATAGTTCTTTTTTGTCTACATATTTCTCGAATTCGTAGTAGTCTATCATTTTTTCTAGTTCTTCTTGCCTTACTCCCATCATGTCATTTAGCTTATATTCGTTTGTTAGGTTTTCGAATATATTTGCTCCGCTTGTTAGGTCGTCTAGTAATATTGGACTTACTCCTGTTATAAATACTCTTGGTATACTTCCTTCAGCTGTTCCTTCTTTTATTTCTTTGTAGAAGGTTTTTACATATCCATCTGTTTGTACTAGTGTTTTATACATTTCTTTGTCTTTTATCATTAGTCCATTGGTGAAGTTGTCATATTCATCTATTAAAAGAATCATTTTTTTATTATTTTCTTTTAATAGGTTATTTAATTTATTTAGCGTTTCTATTGCATTTTTACCTTTTATCTCGTTTTCATTGCAGTTCATAATGCTTTTATATTTTCTCAGCATTGTTAATGTAGTGTTATTGACTATATTATCAAAGCTTTTTATCAACTCTTCCTTGCCTTGGTCACTTACTATTCCCGCAAAGCTAATCCTTAATGTTAGATATTTATTCGCTTCTTTTGTTTTGTTTTTTCCTATATAAAACTCTCCAAAGTATTCATCAAATCTTTGTTCTTCGTATACATCATAATACGTCTCTAGCATGCTTAGAAACAAGCTTTTCCCAAACCTCCTAGGTCTTATGAAAAATTGAAAGCTTGGCATAGATTCTAATATCTCTATATGCTTTGTTTTATCTATATAATACATATTATCTTCCATCACTCTTTTAAAATTACTCTCTCCATATGGCACCCTTTTTTTCAACCAAATCACCTCTTATTTTAGACTTACCTATTAATCCTTTTAATTTAAATCATATTTATTTATAAAAAATTTATTTATCCTATTTAAAAATTCAATTATAATCTTAAACTCATCTATTGACAGTTCTTTTATGACTGCTGCTATCATTTCTTTATGAAAATTCTCATGTGCCTTATATGCAAGTTCACCTTTGTCAGTAAAACATATCTTTATTGCACGTTTATCTTTATCTGATTTTACTTTTTCTATATACCCTTTTTTAAGCAACTTACTTATGGCTATAGACAATGTTCCGATAGTAATATTTAGCTTTTTTGCTATATCACTCATTATTTGTTGTTTGTCAATCCCTATTATTTCTAAGGTATGTATTTCATTCATAGACAAATCTTTTGTTTCGTCTTTTTTATTTAAAACCTTCTCTTCTATCCTTAAAATATCTTTAAAATTCTTAACAAGCAACTCATTTAGTGTACCTAACTCCTCATTCATACTATAACCCCATTATACTATATCCACAGTCTAGGTGTATTATCTCACCTGTCACTCCACTAGATAAGTCACTAAATAAATATGTAGCTGTGTTTCCTACATCTTCTATCGTTACATTTCGTCTAAGAGGTGCTTTTTCTTTCACAGCCTCTAATATTGTATTAAAATCGCCTATTCCTTTTGCAGCAAGTGTCTTTATCGGTCCTGCTGAGATTGCATTTACTTTTATATGCTCTCCGCCAAGATCATTTGCTAGATATCTCACACTACAGTCAAGTGCAGCTTTAGCTACACCCATTACATTATAGTTTTTTATAACCTTTTCTCCTCCAAGATATGTAAGAGTTATTATACTTCCACCTTCAGTCATAAGCTCCCTTGCATATCTAGATACCCCCACAAGAGAATATGCATGCAAAAAGCCTTCCCTAGATGTTTTTATAAATTCATCTCGCAAGTCTTCTGTAAATGCATGTGCTATTCCATGTGAAACTCCATGAATAACACCATATTTTTGTTTTATTTTATCAAATGCTCTTTCTATACTTTCGTCTACTGACACATCACATTCTATAACCTCAAAATCTCCAAGTTCACAAACAAGCTTTTTAGTATTTTCTATAGATTTTGCAGCCTCACACGTAAATATAAGTTTTGCCCCTTCTTTTGCGGCTTTCTCAGCAATACCCCATGAAATACTCCACTTATTCCTTACTCCCATTATTACTATATTCTTATTTTCTAATAATCCACTCATAAATTAAATTACCCCCAAAATTATGTTTGATAATCAAACCACTTTTTGCCTTAACTTATTATACCATCAATTTTTATTTTTGCAAGTAAAATTTTCAAAAAAATTTATGGACTTTATATGCCATTTCAATCTATCTCCTCATATTCCACATATTTTTTCCCTAATACTACAACTATATATTTTTTAAGCTCCTTTTCACTATCATTTTGCACATTATACTCCTGCATGTATCTATATAGCTGTTTTCTTGCTTCTTCCTTCTTTTTGTTTATAATATTTATATTGTTCGCTATCACTCTTTCTTTTTCATCCGTACCCTCTAGCTCGTTATTCTCTGCTTTAAGCTCGCCTTCTTTTATGTGCTTGAATTCTATCATGTACCTATATGTTACTGCTTCTTTGTATAGTACTCCTTCTTTTATATATAAATCTGTGTAGCCCCCATTTGTTTCTTTTTCACTTTCTATCAAATATATCCCATCTGTGTACACTAGTGTTATAAATATGCTTTTGCAGCTTGTTTCGTTGAAGTGTGTTAGATCTCTGTTTGATAGTCTTTCTATTACTCTTTCATATATTTCCATTATATGTTCTACTCTTCCTTCTTCTCTCATCTTTCTCATCGCTGCTTTTAGTTCATCATACCTTGCACTTGCTTCTACTCCGTACGCCTTCTCCATATACTCCCAGTATAATGCTTTTACTGCGTAGTTTGGCACTCCTAGTATTACCGCATTTGCTTCTTTTCTTTTTATTGTTAGCATACCTAGATAGTATAGTAGCGACCTTATATTTGTGTATTTTTCTTCTTTTTTGTATAAGCTTTCTAGATTAAATCTTTCTTTTATTTCTATAGGTCCTACCTCTCCGCCTTCTATTAGATCTAGCATTTCCTCTTTTGTTATGAA
>Ga0209319_1002014_pt1 | contig 13969 bp, 31 predicted proteins | sample RifGroE2_FD_184000 | JGI IMG/M metagenome (GOLD analysis project Ga0209319, IMG submission 184000) | Groundwater microbial communities from Rifle, Colorado - Groundwater E2 (SPAdes) (version 2) | ecosystem: Environmental > Aquatic > Deep subsurface > Groundwater | place: Rifle, Colorado, United...
AAATATGCAGGGCGGTTACTTTATGTATGACGGTGAGGGTGGGGATGAAAACAGGTGTCCTATGTGTAAGAATGATAGTTTAGTCATTACTAATTAGGGGGAGGTTAACCGTTGATCAGTATTATTGATGAAGCAATTAAAAAGGCAAATGAAATTATGGGTAAGTGATAACCGCTTCGGCGGTTTTACTTTTTCCAGAACTTCCACCAGGACCGCTTACTTTGTCATTATTTACTTGACTTGACGTTAGTTTGGCGTTATAATATAGGTAGAAAGTAGGTGATTATTTTGGCCGGAAGGAAAGATAGAGTAACTATTTACGGTATTAATGATGCTCTGAGGGAAAAAATTAAGGCAATGGCAGATAGTAAAGGTTTGTCAGTGTCTGACTATTGCAGGTTGGCCGTATTAGATAAATTAGAAAGGGAGGGAGTAAGATAATTCCAAAATTAAATGAATTAGCGTTATGTAGTATTTGTGGTGAAAACTATTTTGCTTATCTTTTACCACCCGCAAATGGTACAGACAAAAGCGTTTTTATATGCTGTAGGTGTTTTCTTGATAAATACCATAGTCCTGTAGTAGAGGACAGAAATAGAATAGCTAAAAACTATAATAGTTTAGTTGATAAATATAATAATCTTGTCGCAAAACATAAAGAATTGTCAGAATCACATAACAACCTAAAGAGTAAAGTTTTATCACCAAACAAGGTCTTTGTATCTGAGAAAAAAATTACTTTTGGTAGACACGTATCACCTTCGCTAAAAGTAAAAATATTAAAAAGAGATAATTATAGATGTGTCTGGTGTGGTGCTGGCGTTAATGATGAAGGAGTTAAATTGCATGTAGATCATATAATACCTGTTAACAGTCCAGAGGGTAGAGATATGACCATAAATCAACTAAACTCACCAGATAACCTTAGAACATTATGCAATAGTTGTAATATTGGTAAGTCTAATAAGTTAGACGAGCAATTAGTTGTATAACCGCCTAATAAGGGCGGTTTTTCTTTTTAAATACTTTTTCATACCAAGGCATACTATCCCATTCTTTACGTTTTTCACGTTCATTAATAATATAATCGTCTATTCTGCTTCTGTCTTTTACTTGCAATTCCTTTAGTTCTGCAATTTCTTTTTCTCTAGCATGATTAAGCAATATTAATTCTTTGTTTTGCTCTATAATAACATCTATCTTCCTGTTAAATTCTTCTTCTATGATAATAAGTTTATTTTCTATAACTCGCTCCACCACAGCAATAGCCATTTTCTGAACTTCTTCCTTTGAAACTGTTTCTTCTTTCAAAACTACTTCAACCGGAGTTTCATTCATAACTTCGTCTATTACATAACCTTCTTCATATTTCATTCTTTCATTTTCTTTCATTTCATTTATTGATTCGGTGGTTATCAATCTAATCCTACCTGTCCTGCCTTTACCCCATTCAATCTTTAACTTTCCTGCGCTAATATAGTTTTCAATAGTCCTGGTAGAAACATTAAGCATTTCAGAAACTTCTTTCACAGTATATTTCTTTTCATTCATTGTATTTGCACCTTCATTCATAACTTTTTCAGACGTATTTCTGTCTAAATAACTCCTAAGTGAGTTAATCTTATTATCTAAGATACAATCATAATCATCATTATTATTATTGTTGTTTTTAACTATAGAAAGATATGATCTTAACTTGAAAAAGGTATGTTCAATTGTGATTTTTCTTTGTTCTGCATACCTTTCATAGTTCTTCGCAAGTGCCTGTCCCATCAATTTTCCCTCCACCTATAAAATTTTCAATAAATTCTAAGCGGCAAGGAGTTGACATTTTGGCCTGCATAATCTAAAATAATAAACAGCAAAGCAGGCATGAGTAAACCTCACGCTTAGATAAAAGGAACCCATACTTTGGTCGGTGGGGGTTCCTTTCGGCATTTAATTAGCAATCATTCTAACATTAATTTTGTCATATTTCAATATAATTATTAAACCCCTCCACAACGGAAGGGGTTTTTGTTTTATGCGGAACCGGCAGCACAGAGATATTCTTCCCTGGCATCAACCAAGGACGCATCCTGCTTCGTGTGACCATATCTTACTATTTTATTTACCTCGCTAATACCTTCATGGGTGATGTTCTTGTCAACAGTGATGTTTTTACCATCAACCACACAATGGAAAAGACCTCCGAAGTCTGCTACTGCATTAACTTTCATAATCCATCCCCCTTTGCGAACACATGTTTTATGTTTACTATTATATACGCATATGTCCGCAAATTTCAAGTACATAGTTTCACGTAATTTCGACAAATAATTTACATATTTCTTACCTTAGTGATAGTTTTTAATAGTTCTTCGACAATGATAGGCGGTATTTGCTCAGTATATGCCTTTTTAGCCAGCAATAGGTAAGGTAGCGTTTCCTTGTCTAGTAGCATTTGCTTAATCTCATCGGTTAATACCTCGTTAACCTCTGAAATATCAAATACGGTCCTGGCACTTTCATTAAAGAAATACATGGGACTTACATTTAAAGCTGTAGCAAGTCTCTCTATCGTCCTAATACCAGGACTTTGCCTTTTGCCGCTTTCAATTTCCGCAATCGTGTTAGTCGATACGGCCTTCTGATTCTCCTTTGTGATAGTTTTTAGAGATAGATCATCCATGCTAAAACCACGGTTATTCCTTAAATTATACAACTTATCTTTGATTTCCATCCGATATTCCCCCTTATTATATATTTAATTATATTTCTTATCCTCAATTCAGTATACAGGTTGTTGTTGGTAGCGACAATTTCACGGTAAAATATACTTAATTCAGTTGACTTACACCGTAAAAGGTGTATAATAGTAATAGATGAAAGTTCTTATTTTTTTGCATAGGAATACTGTTTTCAGTATTATCACACTGAAAGGAGGACAAGCAGTTTGGATTTAATACGTGTTGGGTTGAACATTAAAAATCGCCGCAAACAGCAGGGACTATTACAACGAGAACTCAGCGAAGCAACCGGCATTACCCAACAAAAAATCAGTCTTTTAGAAATTGGCGGAAATCTTAATCCAGGCCTCAATACGTTGGAGCGTATTGCTTCCGCTTTGAACTGTGATGTTGTTGATTTAATACTAGAAACCGAATCCGGTTCCGACTTACTGAACTCATAATAGCACAATAAAAAAGTAAAGTCTGTGACCGTCATCACATTTTTGAAGTTTTTTTGAATATTTTTTAAATTTTTTTAGGGGTGAGAGTTTGAAACTTTCAGAGCGAGATTATTTTGTGCTTAAGTTTGCGGACGGAAGTTTTTATACCGACAATATGTGTCGGCGTCAAGGAAAACTGGAAAACGCTTCATTAATTTGGTACTTAGAAGATGCTGAATATATAAAGAACTTATACGAAAAAGTGGCAAAACTAGAAGTAATGCCTGTTATGGTAACCATTAAGGAGATAGAGAAACGCGAACTACTCTGCTACTTTATGAATCCGATATTCGGCAACGGTTGGGATTTTAGAGCAGATGAAAGCATGAAATATTACTGGAGAACAATTGTTCCGTATGATGGTTATGGAGCGTTAACAGATTGAGGTGTTTGATTAAATGAGAAAACCAATCGACCCTAAACTATTCGCTATCTACTATGAACCAGAAACGTGCCGCATTATAGTACAGCAGCACAGCAACAACAAAAGAAAAGTCGTCATGGATCAGGTTGAATATGAGGCAGCAGTTGGAGCAATGATGCATATTTGTAGTGAGATTGGCAAGGGTAGATTTAAAGTTGACTTTGAAAGTGGGTGCATCGGTGAGTAATGCGATAGTTGAAACGTGCAATAACTGTAAGTTTTGGAAAGAAGTCGAAGGAAATATACCGTTCAAATGTGAAAAGCACGGTATAAAGTTTTTCACTCCTGGGTGCAATGTGTGTTTTTCATTTGAAGCAAAGGAGGGCGAGCAGGATGTTTAAAGCGTGGGATCGGGTTGTTATGAATAGTAGTGTACTTCGTAATGAAAAAGGGACAGTTTTAGGTGCCATTAATCCTGATAAATTATGTGATGCCTACCCAATTAGAATTGATTCGGGAAATGTTTTCGGTGCCAGACATGGTTGTGATGGATTATGTGAAGGAACTCATGGATTTTATGTATGCGCCAAAGACTTGACCCTAATCACCAATAAACCGGCATGAACACAAGCGATTATTCAGAACTAGCAAAACATACCGCATCGTGGGCGCAGGGTATCCGTGAGGGACAAGCAGTATTAGTCGCAGATGCACTTGAAAGAGTGTCGGCGTACTGTTTGGAGCAGGCAGGCGTACCGGATGAATGGGAGAAATCATGTACTGTGAAAAATGCGGGGCAGAAAAAGTCTGGGTTGATTTGCCCAGCACCGACATGGAAGTTGTTGCAGGGATTTTGGTCGAGAGGGAAACGCAAGACTACCGTTTGATGTGTCCGAAGTTGGACTGTTTTGAGGCGGCGGAGAGTGAACCGGATACAATACCATTTTAGGAGGATTAACTTTGAGAGAAAAATTTAACGCACTATTTGAGGAAATAAAAAGACCTGGGGCAATGCTTTTACTAGGATATATGGCAAACAACGGATTCTTCACAGCACCGGCAAGTAGTGCAGGTTCTAAGCATGGAGCGGTAGAGGGCGGTTTACTCCTGCACTCGCTTAATGTTACCGAAATTATGCTGAAACTAAGGGATACACTAGCACCGCAGATTAGTCGTGAAAGTTGTATCATCGTTGGATTAACTCACGACATAGGCAAAACGGCATATTACGGCAAGGACTTGTATGTGCCGAACATGATACAGGGCAAAAAGAAGGATGAAGGCATGGTTCAGAGTGCTGCCAAACCTTTTGAGCATAACAAGGAAAGGTTGGAAATTGCTCACGAATATATTTCCCTGCATATCGTAAGTAAGTTTATCCCTTTACTTGAAGAAGAAGTACAGGCAATATTATTTCACAATGGGCAATATGTACCAAACGGAAGGGACGTAAAAAACCATGAGCATCCGTTAACATTGCTTTTGCATTGGGCGGATTATTGGGAGGCATTTGTAGTGAGCAAGGGCATCGTGCCGGAAAGTAGCGAGGTGATGTTTTAGATGGCAATACAAGCAACCAAGGCAGTACGTAAGCAGGTAAAAGTTAGAATAGCATTAATAGGTCCGAGTGGTTCCGGCAAGTCATTTACCGCATTAAGAATAGTAAAAGGTTTAGGCGGTAAGACACTGATGGGTAACACTGAGGGCGACAGGGGTTATTTCTACGCAGAAGAATTCGACTATGACATAGTTGATATTCAACCGCCGTACACACCTGAGAAATACATCGAGGTTATCGAATACGCCGAGCAAAACGGTTACGACAATCTCATACTTGATAGCGGATCGCATGAATGGAGTGGTCGGGGTGGACTACTTGAAATTCACGATAAGATGCCGGGAAATTCATACACCAATTGGGGCAAAATTAACCCTCGCCACAACCTGTTTATAGACAAGCAGTTATATAGCAAATGTAACATTGTTAACTGTTTGCGCGGCAAGGATCAGTATGTGTTGGAGGAAAAGAACGGCAAACAAGCACCTAAGAAAGTAGGAATGGGCGCAGAACAAAGGGCAAACTACGAATATGAATTTACCGCTACTTTTATGCTTGACCAAGAAACGCATATTGCTACTGCCATGAAAGATAACACGCACATTTTTGAAGGTAAGTATGATGTGCTAACAGAGGAACATGGGATACTTCTTAAAAAGTGGGCGAATAGTGGGGCAGCGCAGGAAAGTACGCCGTCACCGCCGCCGCCAACTATTGAACCAGTCAATTGGCCTACATTTTGGGCAGGAGTTAAGTCAAAACTTGGTTACGATGAAAACGATGTTCACGCCATTGCTAGTGCTATGCGTAAAACTCAGATTACCAGCCTCTCGGATTGGTCGCGTGAAGAAGTTTCTGAGTTGATGGAAAAACTTAAACAGGTATACGCAGAGGATCAGGCAAAACTTAAAGAAATGGAAGGACAGCAGGAGGGTAATTAATTGTTTAATAAGATTATTCTGATTGGTCGCCTAACAAGGGACCCGGAACTTAGATATACACCAAGCGGAGTAGCGGTGACTAAATTCAGTATTGCCGTTGACCGTCCATTCTCTAAGGAAAAAGAAGTAGACTATATCGACACAGTGACATGGCAGAAATTGGCCGAGATATGTTCTAGTCAGTTAAGTAAAGGTCGCTTAGTGGCGGTAGAAGGTCGCTTACAAATTCGCTCTTATGAAGATAATCAAGGTAATAAGCGCAAAGCGGCAGAAGTAGTTGCTGAGTCTGTAAAGTTTTTAGATTACCCGAAAGATAAGGATGGACAAGCAAGCAACAAACCTCCGCAGAATAGCGGTTTTAGTAGTGAAATTGACTTCTCTGAGGACGATATACCGTTCTAGGATATGGAAAATAATAAAGATGTACCCGTAACATCTGCCGACATTGCCGAAGTCGAAAGACTTATTATTGCGGTAGACAAGCATATTGAGAAGATGGAAAAATGGATTAAGGAAGGTTAGGAGGCATGTTATGGACAACCCATATGATCAAGGTTTTCGCGCAGGTTACTTGGGCGGTCCCAAACTGCCTCCTGCCGGCAAGCACGAGAGAGAAATTTACTGCAAAGGGTGCCGTGATGGGCGTATATCGGCAAGTAGAAATGCCGTGGTTGCCCGGTGGGTACAGGGTGCGGTGAGAGGGAGGGCGATATGATGGGCATATCGTGTGATTGCAGTATGAATACAGATAATTGTGGATTAACGGAATTATATAACAAATCTTTCCCTAAAGCACGAAAGAAACATATGTGTTGCGAGTGCAGAGATGTCATTAAGTCGGGCGAGACATATGAGAGAGTTTCCGGTAAATGGGACGGTATTTTCATAGAATTTAAAACTTGTCTTGCTTGCGTGAGAATACGTAATTATTATTGCCCTAACGGTTTTGTGTTTGAAAGTCTCAAAGAACAACTTATGCAATGCTTGGGTTTTAACTATACCGAAGTCGAGGAGGAGGACGATTAAATGCCATTCGTAACGGTTGAAGTAGAAAGCGGCAAATTAACCCTGATCGGCGGTGACGAGGTAATGATTGATGTTATCGAGAAGGAATGTCCCATCGACTTAGCATTTGACGATAAACTGTTCAAGGAGATTTATCACCACCACGACGGAACGAGGTTAAATGTGTACGGCAGCGTGAGGGGCAGGGGATTGGATGAGCATATCTTGTGGAGTGATGTGGAGGTAGTTAGGTAGTCACAGAATGACCGTAAACAGCACTCAGGGCGTTGTACGCGAGAGTAAATGTAATTTAGATATAAACGGAGGTAGGACATGAAAATAAGGATTAATAAGGACTACAGAGTGTCAACAGATCCGCATAACTACATTTTGGAGAAGCGTCGTATTGCCGGACCTGACTCCAAGGAACCGGGCAAAGAAATGTGGGATAAAACAGGTTACTATAGTTCCATTGCCGGTATAGTGAACGGTTGCCTGCTACATGGCATCGAAAACAACGATTTGAGGGACGTACAGGAGATTAAAAACCATTTAGATAGTTTAGGTAGTGAAATCCTAAAAAGCCTTCAGAAACACTTTGAGGGGGTTAGATAGTGAGAGATTTACAGAATGATTTAGAGATATGCGAGAAGGTAACTAAGGGACCGGTAAAATGGCAAAAGTTCGGAAAGGAATATTATTTAACTGGTCAGTATGGACTTAGACCAATCATTCTAGGTACCGTTCCGATAGATATAGGTACTGAATATAGTCCTGTAAGTATTTCTAATCTGGTTGATGGTTTATTGAAACCGGTAATGCCAGATCATCCTGATAGTTTTTTTATTCAAGAAGCATGGCAGGGTTGGCCGGAATCAATTAACCGGGCAATTGCGGCAGAGGCAGCAAAAAGTGAACTAGTTGAGCAAATTGGACACCTTGAATGTACTGTTAAGCGACAAGAAGGTGGATTAGAAAATTTACAGAGCGAATATAACGAGTTAGATAGAAAAAATGACCAACTAGAGGCAGAAGTTGAGAGGTTGCGGAAAGAAAAAGAACGTCTAATGATTGTTCTAAACACCATCAACGACATTGTTTCAGATAGTGACGGAGTTGCCGGTTATCACTTGAACGGTGATATTGCTTCTTGGGATTCATTTGGATTTATGGATGCAATGCAGGATGCTTTAAAGTAGGGTGATTAATTTATCCTAACCTACTGTATCCGGTAGGCAGAAACTTTTAACGGGAGGTAATCAAATGTCCGAATCAGAAAGACAAGCATTGATGCAGCAGATTAAAGCAGGGCAACGTAAAATGTATGATGCCGTAACTAACTTTGACTTGACCGCTACCGATGTTGTGAGAGCGTCGCAGGAGTTGGACAAGTTGATTGTGAAGTACATGAGGGGGCAGCATGGACATTAGAGATCCGAGAAGTACGCTGAAATTGGCAGGTATTGAAAGTAGGATTGATTGGGAAGAACGTGTCGTTTATGTGGATAACCTACAGAAGTTGGCTGAGTATTGCGGCATGAATTGGTCGGTGCTGGCCGAGGAAGTTAAATGGCGAGGGTGGAAGTGGAGGAATTTAGAGTGAGTAAAACATGTCGTAGGTGTGGAGAGACTTACCCATTAACCGCTGAACATTTCCATAGAATGAGTAAGTCCAGGGACGGTTTTCATAGTCTATGCAAAAACTGTAGGGCAAAGTATATGAGTCAGTATCAGATCGATAATGCTGAGTTGCTTAAGGAAAAGTCCAGAACTTATTTTCTCGCTAACAGAGAAGTTCTTATAAAGAAAATGTCTATCTATAACAAAAGAAGAAATGCAGAAAGAAGATTGTCTAAGTCGATATAGGAGTTAACCCCGTTGCCGGGGTTGCTCCTTGTGAGAGAGGGCGTATTTGAGAAGTATATCTTCAATTGCTTCTTCCATGAGGACATTATACTGTTTGCCTTGGTCGATAGCAAGTTTCTTAAATTTTTTAATTAACTCATTATCCAGCGTGGTACTCATATTAGTTTTTGCCATGTCGGTAACTCCTTTAGTTTTTGTCGATATTATACCATAAATATATCAGTAAATACAACAATCATTATTTACATATACCTGTATTTCATGGTATAATATACTCGTAATAAGGTTTAATTTGTCGGAGATTATTAACGGAGGTACACGATAATTGACTTGGGAACAAATTGTTTCGATTGAACCAAGATTAGGTAAGTTAGCGGAACGTGCCAGCAAGGAGCGTTTTGCCGCCAATAAAGACGAACTATGGAGTAACAAATATAAACCGGAGTTGACTAATTTAGTTGGTTACTATAGCGATAACGGTAAACTTCAAACTTCGGAGGCATATGTGGTTGCCGTTAGGAAAATATGTGAGTTATTGCGGTATTAAAGGGGGGCGGTTGCCCTGTTGAGGGGGTGGTTTAAAGTGAATCGCGACATAATTAAAAGATCAATTTTTGACGATGCAGAATTGCTGAGACTTTATATATACCTCCAAGCGGATGCCTATTATGAACCGTATGAAAAATTAATTGACGGTGAAGTGGTGCAGTTAGTTCCTGGACAGGGTACATTTGGCACAAGGCAATTGGCTGGAACATTAAACACTAACCATTCCACTACATACAAAAGACTTAAAAAATTGGAAAAGTTAGGGTTTATAAAAATAGAATCTTACAGGGAAATGTCGGTGTTTACCCTGCTTGAAACGGAAATAGAAAGAGCTGAAAAAGTAAACACCAATGAAACACCTATAGGTCAGGAAACACAAGGCTTGCAGGACTTACCGGGGGAAGAAAGTAAACAATGCGGAAATGAAAAGGAAACACAAAGTAAAACACTTAAAGAAGGTAGAAGTAATAAAGAAAATATATATACATCAGAATTTGAATTATGGTGGGAAGGTTATCCCAAAAAAGCAGGTAAAGCGGATGCAAGAAAGGCATGGGTAAAACTAAGAAAGTCAGGTAAAGAAGTTGAGGAAATTACCTTGTATCGAGATAGATATATAATTAAGATACAAGAGGGTAAGACGGAAAAGCAGTTTATTCTTAATGGCAGTACTTTCTTGAATGGTAGATGGGAAGATCATAAAGACGATAAACCGGAACAGTCGGCAGTAGAAAGAATCTTAGGTGGAAGGAAATTTATTAAATGACACCTACTGATTTTGCGGAAAAGCATTTTAGGGAATACCGGATAAAAGGAAATGAGATAGTCCCAACCTACTGCCCATTTTGTCAAGGCGGTAATAGACAGGATAAGCATACATTTGCCATGAACGCTGAGACTGGTACATTTAACTGTAAACGGGGTAGTTGTGCATCAAGCGGTACATTCAATCAACTGCTCAAAGAATTCGGGGAAAAAACGATGAACCAGAAAAACTATGAGATTAAGCAACGACCGAAGGTAAACTACAAAATACCGGAAACCGAGATAATACCGATTAGTCAGGCAGAGAAGTATTTAAAGAGCAGGAAAATATCTAAGGAAACATGGGAGAGTCGTGGGGTAGGGGAAGATGCCAAGGGCAATATTGTTTTTCCCTACAGAGAAGGCGGCAAACTGGTACTGGTAAAGTTTCGCCCCAGTCATAAGATAAAGCCCGATGAAAAAAAGGGTTGGCGTGAAAAAGATGGCAAGCCAGTATTTTGGGGTATGGATTTATGTGTTCCGGATAAGCCTTTGGTTATCGTTGAGGGCGAGATTGATGCACTTTCCCTTGACGAAGCAGGTATACCAAACGTCGTAAGCGTTCCATCTGGTGCAAATGACTTGCATTGTGTTGACCTGTGTTGGGAATGGTTAGAGCAGTTTAATAAAATAATCATTTGGGTAGACAAAGACGAACCAGGCCAAGAGTTGCAAAGGAATTTAATTAACCGGTTAGGTGTTTGGCGCTGCAGTGTAGTTGACCATGCGGGCTACAAGGATGCAAACGAAGTTCTTTTTTATGACGGACCGGGAGCGATTAGAAGTCACTTTAGGAATGCTGTGGAAGTGCCAATAACAGGGCTTATTAGGGTGGCTGATATATCTGTTTTTGATTACTCGAAAACCACTAGGATACCTTCAGGGATACGCGGAATTGACGAAGCAATAGGCGGATTTATGACCGGAGAGGTAAGTATTTGGACAGGGAAAAGGGGTGGCGGCAAATCAACTGTTTTAGGTCAAGTACTGCTAGAAGCGATTGACAGGAGGTTTGCTGTGTGCTCATACTCCGGTGAATTAAAACAGGCTATATTTCGTTATTGGGTTGACCTGCAAGCAGCCGGGCCAAACAACCTGGAAATGAAGTTTGATAATATAAAAAACAAAGAAGTTGCTCACCCAAGGCGTGAAGTGGTTGAAAAGATTCGCAAATGGTACATAGATCATTTTTTCCTGATAGATAGTTATGGTTCGGTAACTGACAAGAACCTAATTAAAACCTTTGAATATGCGGCAATGAGATATGGTTGCAAGGTTTTTTCGATAGACAACTTAATGACAACTGATTTTACAAGTGAAGATAGAGATTATTACCGCAAGCAGTCTGAATTTATAAAGCAGTTAGTTGTTTTTGCTCAGAAATTCGATGCTCACATTCACCTAGTAGCACACCCAAGGAAAGCCGATGAAGACATTTCTGGAAGCTCAAATATAGGCAACAGGGCAGACAATATTTTCAAAGTACGTCGATTAGGCGATAAGGAAAAATCAGAATTGGGCGTTGACACCATTGTTGATATAGACAAGAACCGTTTTAGCGGTATACAGGACGTTTCGGTAGGACTACATTTTTTACCGGAGTGTAAGAGATTTCATATGTTTGGAGAAAGACCAAAACAGTTTGGTTGGGACGAACCAACAATTTACGAAGCAGAACAATTATTCGCAGCAGAGGTTTAACCACGTCCCGACCAACCGCAAACAGTAGAAGTTATCTGAATATAGGAGGATTGTTATGTTAGAAATAGGGCCGAATTTGCTTGATTTAATAAAGTCTATAACTGGATTTATTGCACTTGCAGTAATTTGTTGGATAATCTTTAAATAGGAGGATTGTCATGGAACCAATAGTTAAATACCATTGCCCGGTATGCGATAAAGAATACGACACGCCGGAAGAAGCGGAAAAGTGTTTTGTGCCGTTACATTTAAGATTTAAGCAGGGAGATATATTCTCTTTTGATTATGGATTTCCCTTAATTATCTCACGCACACCAACTATTTCAGCAAGAGGAATATCGGCAGAGAGGATACCGGAATATCTAAACGCGGAGAACAGGATGGCAAGGTCGCAGTTTAAGGAGGGTCATTATATCGGTTCCGGTTTATGTTCCGCTAAAAAATACCCTTTCGAAGATGCTAAGAAGTTAGTCGGTGACTTACGCCGCCGGTTGAAAAATGCCGAGAAGTTTTTAGAAATGGTGAAGAAAATGTATGAGGAGGAAAACAATAATGCCTAGACCAACAGTGTATCTCTGCGGTAAAATGGCCGGTTTGAGTAAAGAAGAAATGAACGAGTGGAGAGACAAGGCAGCAGACGACTTAGTTGAAGCAGGTTACAAGGTGCTTAATCCGGTAGAAACAGACTTCGGAACCAACCCATCCGACAGCGAAATTATCCACAGCAACGACTTTCAGATTAGGAACAGCGATATAATCCTTGCCGAGTTGGATTATGAGAATGTCTCTATCGGTACAATTTGCGAGATTGTGGAGGCAAGAAGGCAGGGCAAACCCGTTATTACATGGGGTACTGCCTATAACATCATCAACCATCCGCACATTAAGGGCAGGATTACACGGCATTGCGAGGACTTAGAAAGTGCCGTTCAGTATATCATCGAAAACTACTACTTGTAGGAGGAAAACAAATGTCAAGAGTATGCCACATTAACGCATCACCGGAGCAGATTAAGCAGATAGCGGAAAAAATTATAGGTGCTAATCCCGACAGTCTCTTAGTGTTACCGATTGTCAACCCTATTAGCACATACTCACCGACCAAGAAGAAAAAGTATCACAGAATAACCATTGAACTCATAATACCGGAGGATGCTTTGAATAGTCCTGCCGCCCTTACCGATTTCGGAGTTTTCGCTGTGCTGCGGATACCTGAAAAACATATTTCAGAGCAGTATTTGACTGATAAAAAGAAGGAGGCAACCAATGAAACCTAAACTTAACATCGACAGACTTAGAATCGCCCTGGGTGCAGTTGAGACGATGGAAAGTGAAATAAAGATAATTCTTGACTATTGCCCTGCTCAGTACGGTTATGAGAATGTAGAAAAATGCAGTTACAATGTTAACACCGACTGTATGCGGTGTTGGCGCAGGGTCGTAGATGGAGAAGTGAAGAAGGAGGATACCACCAATGCCGCAACAGAAACGCCACAAGCAACCTAAACTAAAAATCATCGTTGATATACCTAGTGAGAGTAACCGGAAATGGTACGACGAGAAGTACCGCAACATGTTCAAAGACCGCCGGGGAGTTTTGCTACACGATTTTAGGGATGGAATGTCGCCGGGGTATTGCGTGACAGCGGTGGAGGTAGTCAATTAGTCAACCACAATCCAAAATAACCGCAGTAGCGACCCCATACAGCGACGTAAAACTACAGGACATGCTTTTGTACCTGTTGTCGTGATTGGGGCGTAGAAGGGGGTTTAAAATGGCAAGACCGGCAAGAGTTTTATTTAAAGAAGAATTGGCGTATATGAAACAATGGGCAACCAAAGCGTCCTGCGCTAACATCGGTGAAAACTTACTAATGTCGGAGCAACAATTGGGCGCATATATGAAAAAACACGGTATGTCGAGAGCGAATAAGGGTGCTAGATACCTTGTTGTGCCGGATAGATATACA
>Ga0209319_1002020_pt1 | contig 13954 bp, 11 predicted proteins | sample RifGroE2_FD_184000 | JGI IMG/M metagenome (GOLD analysis project Ga0209319, IMG submission 184000) | Groundwater microbial communities from Rifle, Colorado - Groundwater E2 (SPAdes) (version 2) | ecosystem: Environmental > Aquatic > Deep subsurface > Groundwater | place: Rifle, Colorado, United...
TCCCACTTCCCACTCACCACTTCCCACTTACCGCTTTTTTCATGGAGTAGAAAATGTCCATAATGAAAATGACCAATATGGCCCTCTTTGGCAAGCGCGTCCTGATCCGTTCGGATCTCAACGTGCCTGTCAAGGACGGCAAGGTAACCTCCGATGCGCGCATTACCGCGTCGATGGCGACAATCAATTTCGCGTTGAAGGCCGGCGCGCGCGTGATGGTGACCTCGCATCTGGGACGTCCGGAAGAAGGCGTTTATTCCGAAGAAAATTCGCTCAAGCCGGTTGCCAATATCATCGCCAACAAGCTGGGCAAGCCGGTGCGCCTGATCAAGGACTGGGTGGGCGGCGGCTTCGATGTTGCCGAGGGCGAGCTGGTGTTGCTGGAGAACTGCCGCTTCAACAAGGGCGAGAAGAAGAACGCCGAAGAGACCGCGAGGAAATACGCCGCCTTGTGCGACGTGTTCGTGATGGATGCTTTCGGCACCGCGCATCGCGCCGAAGCGTCGACCCACGGCGTGGCGAAGTACGCGCCGGTCGCGGCGGCCGGCATCCTGCTGACCGAAGAACTGGATGCGCTGTCCAAGGCGCTGCTCGACCCGGCACGCCCGATGGTCGCGATCGTCGGCGGATCCAAGGTGTCCACCAAACTGACGGTGCTGGAATCGCTGTCCGACAAGTGCGAACAACTGGTGGTCGGCGGCGGTATTGCCAACACCTTCCTCAAGGCTGCGGGCAGGAATGTCGGCAAGTCGCTGTGCGAGGACGATCTGGTGCCGACCGCGCAGAGCCTGATGCAGAAGATGCAGGCGCGCGGCGCTTCCATCCCCGTCGCGGTGGACGTGGTGGTCGGCAAGAAGTTCGATGCCAACGAGCCGGCCGTGCTGAAGGATGCCGCCGAGGTGGACGACGACGACATGATCTTCGACATCGGTCCGAAATCCGCACAAGAAATAGCCGACATCATCATGAAGGCGGGCACGGTGGTTTGGAACGGCCCGGTCGGGGTGTTCGAGTTCGACCAGTTCGGCGAAGGCACCAGGAAGATCGCGACGGCGATCGCGGAAACCCAGGCGTTCACGCTGGCGGGCGGCGGTGACACCATCGCCGCGATCCAGAAGTACGGCATCTATGACAAGGTGTCCTACATCTCGACTGCGGGCGGCGCTTTCCTGGAATTCCTCGAGGGCAAGAAATTGCCGGCGGTGGAAATCCTGGAACAGCGTGCGGCACAGAATGTGGGAGAAGGTTGCGGCAGCGGTTGCAGCTGCAAATGACCCATCATGCTGCGTAGAACCAAAATAGTCGCAACGCTGGGCCCCGCTTCGAGCGACCAGAAAGTTCTCGAGCAGATGATCCGCGCCGGAGTCGACCTGGTGCGCATGAATTTCTCGCATGGCTCGGTGCAGGATCATGTGAAGCGCGCCGAAACGGTGCGCGCGGCAGCGGCAGTGGTAGGTCGCACCGTGGGCATCCTGGCCGACCTGCAAGGCCCGAAGATCCGCGTGCGCAAATTTGAGAACGGCAAGATCGTCCTGAACAAGGACGACATTTTCATTCTCGATGCCGCGCTGGACGGATTGGGCAACCAGCAGCGCGTCGGGCTGGACTACAAGGACTTGCCCAGGGATGTCAGCAAGGGTTCGGTGCTGTTGCTCAACGACGGCATGCTCGAATTCGATGTCGTCGAAGTCAAAGGCCCGGAGGTGATTTGCCGGGTGGTGCGCGGCGGCGTGCTGTCGAACAACAAGGGCCTCAACCGCAAAGGCGGCGGCCTGACCGCGCCGGCGCTGACCGACAAGGACAAGGAAGACATCAAGACCGCCGCGCTGATCAAGGCGGACTACCTGGCGGTGTCGTTCCCGCGCAACGGCGACGACATGCGTCTGGCGCGCGAGCTGATGCACGCGGCGGGCGGCAGGAGTCTGCTGATGGCCAAGATCGAGCGCGCCGAAGCGATTCCGGCGCTGGGCGAAATCATCGATGCGTCCGACGCCATCATGGTGGCGCGCGGCGATTTGAGCGTGGAAGTCGGCGATGCGGCGGTGCCCGGCCTGCAAAAGCGCATGATCAAGATGGCCCGTGCGAAAAACCGCCTGGTGATCACCGCCACGCAAATGATGGAGTCGATGATCACAGCGCCTATCCCAACAAGGGCGGAAGTTTCCGATGTGGCCAACGCCGTGCTGGACGGCACCGATGCGGTGATGCTCTCGGCGGAAACGGCGGTCGGCGACTACCCGGTGGAAACCATCGAAGCGATGGCGCGCATCTGCCTCAAGGCCGAGCAGGAGGTGGAAGAGAGTGTGTTCGACCGCCGCGTCGTGCAGCAAAAATATACGCGCATCGACCAGTCGATTGCGATGTCCGCGCTGTTCGCCGCGTCGCATTTCAAGGTCAAGGCCATCATCGCGCTGACCCAGTCCGGCTCGACCCCGTTGTGGATGTCGCGCCTGAATGCCGGCGTGCCGATTTTCGCGCTGACCCCGCTGCCGGAAACCTTGAGCAAGGTGACTTTATTCAGCGGCGTGCATCCGATCGCGTTCCATTCCAAGGCAAGAGGGCAGGCAGAAGAATGGCAACAGATCGAGGCAACGCTGCTGGGACTGGGCCTGGTGAAGGACGGCGACATGGTGGTGATGACCATCGGTGAAGCGATGGGCAAATCGGGGCACACCAACACGATGAAGATCATGCGCGTCGGGGATCATCGCAAGAGTTGAAACAGGGAGCGGGTAGCACGTAGCACGTAGCTTGTAGCTTTATAAATGCCGCGCGCCAAGCGCGCACTTTAAACAGCTACCAGCTACCAGCTACAAGCTACAAGCTACCAGCTACAAGCTACAAGCTACAAGCAGCAAAAAAGTTAATTTATATTTCAGGAGAAATTCATGGCACTCGTATCCTTACGTCAACTTCTCGATCACGCGGCGGAAAACGGCTACGGCCTGCCCGCCTTCAACGTGAACAACCTTGAGCAGGTCAAGGCGATCATGGAAGCGGCTGACGAAACCAACAGCCCGGTGATCATGCAAGGCTCCGCCGGCGCGCGCAAGTATGCCGGGGAAGCGTTCTTGCGCCACCTCATCGAGGCTGCCGTGGAAGCCTATCCGCACATTCCGGTGGTGATGCATCAGGATCACGGCGCATCGCCCGCGATCTGCATCCAGGCCATCAAGTCCGGCTTCTCCAGCGTGATGATGGACGGCTCGCTGATGACCGACGGCAAGACGCCATCCAGCTTTGAATACAACGTCAACACTACCCGCAGCGTAGTGGAAATGTCCCACGCGGTCGGCGTTTCCGTCGAAGGCGAACTGGGCTGCCTCGGCTCGCTGGAATCCGGCCACGGCGAAAAGGAAGACGGCCACGGTGCGGAAGGCGCGCTGAGCCAGGACCAGTTGCTGACCGACCCGGAAGAAGCCGCGCAGTTTGTGCGTCAAACCGGCGTGGATGCGCTGGCGATCGCGATCGGTACCTCGCACGGCGCCTACAAATTCACCCGCCCGCCCACCGGCGCGGTGCTGCGCATCGACCGCATCAAGGAAATCCATGCACGCATTCCCAACACCCACCTGGTGATGCACGGCTCTTCCTCCGTGCCGCAGGAGTGGCTGAAGATCATCAATGAATTCGGCGGCGCAATGGGCGAAACCTACGGCGTGCCGGTCGAGGAAATCGTCGAAGGCATCAAGCACGGCGTGCGCAAGGTGAACATCGACACCGACCTGCGCATGGCATCGACCGGCGCGACCCGCCGCTACCTCGCGCAAAACCCCAAGGACTTCGACCCGCGCAAGTTTCTCGCCGCCACCACCAAGGCAATGAAGGAAATCTGCAAGGCGCGCTACGAAGCCTTCGGCTGCGCCGGGCAGGCCGCGAAGATCAAGCCGATCTCGCTGGACGCGATGGCAACCCGCTACATCAAGGGCGAACTGAACGCGATCGTCAAGTAAGCGTCGTCCGGCAATGAACAAGAAGCGGCCTCCGGGCCGCTTCTTGTGCTGTAAACCATTACACTCTCTTCCTCGCGAGGGGCGTTTGACGCCTCTGCCGGTTCTTATCCACTTCAAAGGTTCGCGATGTATCCAGTCCACGATGTTGATGCACTCCTTTTGCTGGCCATGGCCCTTGCTTCGAAGAGACGGCCGGCCGAACTTGCCGAGATCATCGCTGCGGCCGATCTGGTCCAGGGTTCGATTCCTTCCGAATCAAAATTGGAAGAGGCGTTTCATCGGCTCTCCATGCACGGTTTGATCCGCGAGGTGGAGGGCGGCTTCACGCTGACGCCGGATGCGCAGAAAATCATGACGGGCCAGCCCAGGAAAGCCGATGCCCAGGAACGCATCCTCGGCATCAAGGAAAACCTGTCCGCGTACAACCCGCAGGAAGAACACCCGCCTATCCAGGTTGCAGAGGAACAACTGACTGCGGCCATTCTGGCACATCGGGCTTCCGGAAAAACTACAGGCAAAAACATGCTGGTGCCGAAACCCAAAGCGGCAGAAGCCAACAACAAGCGTCCAGGGCAGCGCAAGCCTTTTCCGGCACGCCGGTTCAAGGCCTGAGCGCGCGCATGGCCAGTATTCCCCAAACCACAACGCCGGGCTCACACGTCATGAATGCAGCGCGCAGCGCGCCGTATTGCGCTCTTTTCCCGCTCCGGCTAATGTGTAAAATTGTCTCCTCACAGGAGGCCTCCGTTGGAAAATTTATATAACATTCTCGGCATATCTCCGACTGCTTCGGCCGAAGAGATCAAGAAGGCGTACCGCTCTCTTGCGATGCGCCATCACCCGGACAGGAATACGCACCCTGGCGCAGAAAGCCGGTTCAACGCGATCAAAACGGCGTACGAGCTGCTTTCCGACCCCAAAAAAAGGGCCGACTATAATCAGAGCCTCAACAACCGCATCATCATCGATCCGGAAAAAGAGGCGCTCGCGCTGTGGAATTCACTGTTCAATCGCTGCGGAATTATTCTTCAGCACAACTCATCACCTTAAGAAACCCCATGAAAAATAATATCCATCACGAATTTGCCTATCAATCGCGCGAGCTGGGTATCCAGATCGAGGACATGCTGGGCGAGCCGCCAGACCGGAAGAATTATGCGAGCGTCATCAAGTCGCTGATCGGCGAATACGCGAAAGGCACCGAGATCGACGATGTGAATCTGTTGAGCTTCGCGCTTGCCGACCACCTGTGCTTTGACGATCCCGCCGGGCTGCTGGCGCAATGCAAGCAATATGATAAAGGCGATGCCGCGAAAGCGGTCGCGATGGTGTCGTGCGCGGACGCCGGGGCAAGCAAGGCTCTGGCTACCGTTTTCGCCAACAATCCGGAACTGGCGCGCAAGGCGGTCATCACGGCATTCCTGTTCAAGAATACCAAGCGCTGGGCCGATGTGGACAACGAAGCCCTGCAAGAAGAAGAGGAAAGCGATATGGATGACGGCGAGGACGATGAGCGGGGCGTGCCGAGCCAGGATGTGATTGATCTATTCGATACACGCGAGGACGGGAATGACTGACAACAAAAATTTACCGGCGATCAGTCTGCAGGTCACCGAGCTGGTTCTGGCCGGCTCGACCGAACATGCGGAAGAGGCATTTAATGAGGCGGCGGAAAAATTTGGCGACCTTGCTGTTGTTCAAGTTCTGGACTCGTTAGAGCCGCAGGTGGCTGCCATGCACCTTGCCGCTTTCGATGGCGGCAAGCTGTCGCTGGCCACGCTGCTGATTTCGCCCAAGGCCTGGGCGGAAAGCCTGGCCTTCTTCGCCGCCACCTGGAGCGAGGATATGATCGAGGATGAGCCGGAAGTGCTGACCGAATCCCTGTTCGCGCATATCCATGGGGTCGTTTTCTCCGGCGAAGATCCGGAGCGGCGCGCAGCGCTTATCCACCAGGCATTATCGACCGATTGGGGAACGACGGCTTTTGCCGTGCTGTTCTCGACGGCCGCCGAGGAGATCATCGAAATCGCCAATGAAATACACGCTCGCGGCGCGCATAACAGCGGCCCGACGACTTCCGATCACGACGTGATTCCGCTCGCGCTGGAAATTGCCAGAACCGATGCGGAAGCCTGGGATCGGGTATTGTTTGAAATGTTCCCCGACTGGCAGCCCGGCGAGAACCAATTGCGCTCAAGATCTGAAGAAGGCGATGATGACGAACAGGATCATGAAGATGCTTTGGCCCGAACCACCCATGAACTGCTGTTGCGTCTGCGCAAACAAGTGCCGAGCAAACCGGTCAGCGCGCCAAAAACAGGCGGCCGCCCGAGCCTGGGCGAGGATATCTTTGCGTGAGACACAATCGTCTCTAATACCAGTCAAGTGATCTGCCAGATTCGTAGCCTGGATGCAGCCCTTCGACGCGCTCAGGACAGGCTTCGCGAAATCCGGGGAGCCTCGTATCCACCCCCGGATTGCACTACGTTTTATCCGGGCTGCTTGCTGAGTTTAATCATCATGCCCGACAAAAAACATCATCCATGAAACTCGCCCACCTCACCACGCGCCCTCCCCATTTGGTGCAAGCGCTCGAAACGCTCGCACAACGCGCGAATCATCAGGAGGCGGCGCAGACCCTCATCCATGAGCTGAGCGGCATCACCGTGCTCGTCGCCAAAAAATTCACCAATGACAGGATGGCGGAGGGCCTGCTCGAGGCGTTTTACCTGACTGTCGGCTGCATCTCGCTGGGAATCAGCCGGGCCAATCTTCCGGAAGACGGCGAGTCCAAATTAACCTTCCTGCTGCACCACGGCGCCGAATATGTATTCCAGATGGGATTTCGGCATATCAGGGAATTATCCGCCCTGCCCTATCACGCCTTTGTTTCGGATTTCGACAGCGACCCGTTCGTGCGGCAGCTCAATGTCAAAGCGCTCTTTTCGGAGATATGCCGTGCCGACCCAAACTCGGCATGGACAGGCGACGATATCTATAAAAAGGAATGGCTCGATCGGAAGAGCAACCAAAGCATCGTCGATTGCGCAAAATGGCTGCGCAAAAAACATTTCGCCGGCCCCGTCAAGGACACCGACCTCGATGCCCATGCGGTTATCGCCATCGCCGTCATTTTCGCGATTCTTGGCGACGGGCGTATCGTCGCCCGTACCGGGCAAAAAGATATCGAGAGCCTGATCCGCAGCGCCCGTGAAACACGGCCGGATATCGACGCAAGCTGGAACGAATGGCTCAAAAAAATCCCTCCAGAGTATCAGCCCATACTGCGTGAACGCATGGACGAATACAGAAGCACCATCGTCAAGAAAATCCTGTCGAAAACCGGCGTTAAAACAGTCGTCACCGAGATGCAAAAACATTACGCAGGCGATGAACTGGATATCGACTATCCCTGATCCATCGCCGGTGCTGTCGCGTATCCGGACCGGGATCAAAGCGGGATGAGCGACGGCCATGGCGGGCATAGGGAAGATTAAATAAACAGATAAATTTTTTTCGAAGAGCGGTTAGAATAAACACAGTGCATCCGTGGCGGCAGAAATTGCCCCCATATGAAAATACATATAGAGGGAAATCATGGCTATCATTGGTATTGATCTCGGCACTTCCAATTCCGCCGCCGCCGTGCTGCGCGGCGGACGTCCCGTCATCATTCCCAGCGCCGAAGGCATCAGCATCGGCGGCAAGGCGTTTCCCAGCTATGTCGCGCTCACCGCCGACGGCCAGATGCTGGTCGGCGAACCTGCGCGGCGCCAGGCGGCGGCAAATCCGGAGGGCACGGCCAGCGCGTTCAAGCGCAGGATGGGCAGGCGCGAAAACTTTCGCCTGAGAGACAAGGATTATTCGCCGGAGCAGCTTTCGGCGTTCCTGCTGCAAAAGATCAAGCGCGATGCCGAAGCGTTTCTCGGCGAGCCGGTGGAAAAGGCCGTGGTGACGGTGCCGGCCTATTTCGACGACAACCAGCGCGCCGCCACCAAGGACGCCTGCCGCATCGCCGGGCTGGAAGTGATACGCCTGGTCAACGAGCCGACCGCCGCGTCGCTGGCCTACGGCCTCGACCGGCTGGCCGAGGAGCTGCGCATCGTCGTGATCGATCTCGGCGGCGGCACGCTAGATATCACGATCATGGAGTTCGGCAAGGGCGTGTTCGAGGTCAAGGCCACCAGCGGCGACACCCAGCTCGGCGGCACCGACATGAACCAGCGCATCTACGAGCATCTCGCCGAACGCTTCCAGATGGCCACCGGCGTCGATGTGCGCAACGACCGCAAGGCCGCCGCGCGCCTGATCGAAGCGGCAGAGAACGCGAAGATCGAGCTCACTACCAGCGTCACCACTCATCTCAGCCTGCCCTATCTCGCCGCCGTCAACGGCGAGCCGCGCCACCTCGAACTGGACCTGAACCGCACCGAGCTGGAACGCTTGGTGCGCCCGGTGATCGAGCGTTGCAAAGGCCCGGTCGAGCAGGCGCTGCACGATGCGGGCATCACTCCCAAAGACGTGGACCGGATCGTGTTCGTTGGCGGTCCGACGCGCATGCCGGTGGTGCGCAGCTATTTCGAGGAGCTGTTCGGGCGCAAGGCCGAGATGGGCGTCGACCCGATGGAATGTGTCGCCGCCGGCGCCGCGATCCAGGCCGGCGTGCTGGGCGGAGAAGTCAGCGGCATCGTGCTGGTGGACGTGACGCCGCTGACCCTCGGCGTCGAAACGCTCGGCGGCATCGCGACGCCGCTGATCGCGCGCAACACGCCGATCCCGGTCAAGCGCAGCGAAACCTTCACCACCGCCGCCGACATGCAGACCAGCGTCACGATCCATGTGTTCCAGGGCGAGCGGCCGATGGCTGGGGACAACACCAGCCTCGGCGAATTCAGCCTGACCGGCCTGCCGCCGGCGCCGCGCGGCGTCCCCAAGATCGAGGTGACTTTCGACATCGACTCCAACGGCATCCTCAGCGTTGCTGCGAAGGACACCGCCAGCGGCAAGTCGCAGTCGATCAGCATCACCGGCTCCACGCGGCTCTCGGAAGACACCAAGAAACGCATGGTGGAAGATGCCGAGCGCTATGCCGATGCGGACAAGAAACGGCGCGAGGATGCGGAGAAGCTCAATGCCGCCGATGCCGGCTGCTACGAGGCCGAGAAGATGCTCGCCAATTTTTCCGACAAGCTCACCGACGATTTGAAGAAACGCATCGAAACCGCGTTGCGCGAGACCAAGGAGGCATTACTCAAAAAAGATGTCACCCTCGCCACCGAGCGCGCCGAAGCGCTGAAAAAAATATTGCAGGAAGCCGGCGCGGTGCTCTATTCGCAATCCGGGCAGGCAAGCAAAGGACAACCCTACGCGGAAACCCGCTGGGAAGGGCCGGAGCCGCCGCCCAACGTCGGCGCGGCGACGGGCGAGCCGCGCCCGAGCGGCTCTGGGCCGCGCGGCAAGGTAGTAGATGCCGAGTATCGGGAAAACAAGTAAAAAACTGATGGGATTTTCTGGTTAAACCCGGATTGTCCAATAGAACTTCCTTCAATTGTAGGAGCACGCCCTGCGTGCGATTGTTCTTTCGATTCGCGAGCAGGACTCGCTCCTACGCGGAATTTCACGGCTAATGGATTTTTTGGGTTAAAGTCGGTAGGGTGGATAAAACGCCGAAGGCGTGTATCCACAGTTTTCCGGTGGGTTCGCGCTACGCGCTTAACCCACCCTACGAAAAACAACCCATATCAATGCGGCATATCATGCATGACATAACACTAGTTGCATGGCTGTGTATAGCCCGCCCTACGGATGCTATTGAACCTGTGAAAAAATAAAAATGACTACCCCTCTCCCCCTGCAGCCGCAACAGCTTCACCATTCCTGCGACCCCGAACAGTTCGGATTCCAGACCACGGCCGACCTGGAGGATCTGACGGAAATCATCGGTCAGATGCGCGCGATGGATGCAGTGCGCTTCGGCGCCGGCATCCGCCATGACGGCTACAATCTTTTCGTGCTCGGACCCTCCGGCATGGGCAAACACAGCATGGTGCAGCAGTTCCTCGAAAAAAAGGCGGGGGGCGAGCACGGGCCGGACGACTGGTGTTATCTCAACAACTTCGCCCAGCCGCACAAACCCCAGGCGCTCAGGCTGCCATCCGGCAGGGGCGAGGAGCTGCGTCTCGCGATGGAGCAACTGGTGGATTATTTGCGCAGCGCAATCCCCGCGCTGTTCGAGGGCGATGAATACCACGCCAAGGCGGCGGCGATCCAGGAGGAGTTCAGCAAGCGCCAGGAGCAGGTGTTCAAGGAACTGGGAGAGGATGCCGATAAGCAGGAGATCGTGCTGCTGCGCACCCCGGATGGATTCGCCTTCGCGCCGACCCGCAACCATGAGGTGATTCCGCCGGACGAATACGAGAAGCTGCCGGATGAGGAAAAGAAACGGGTGGAGGCCGTGATCGCCGGGCTGCAGGAGCGGCTGGAAAAAATCCTGCGGCAGATGCCGCAATGGCGCAGGGAGCGGCACGAGCGGGTCAAGCAGATCAATCGGGAAACTACGCTATCCGCCGTAGGGCACTCGATGGATGAGTTGCGGCAGGCCTATGCCGGCCTGCCCGAAGTACTGAAATATTTCGACCTGGTGCAGCAGGACATGGTCGACAATGTGGATGACTTCCGCAAACAGGAGGAGTCTTCCACCGTCGGCGACATGACCATCGTTACTCACCAGAGCTTCCACCGCTACCGGGTGAACGTGCTGGTGACCAACGGCAAGAAGCCCGGCGCGCCGATCGTCAGCGAGGACAACCCGACCTATAGCAATCTGGTCGGACGGGTCGAGCATATCTCCCAGTTCGGCGCGCTGGTCACGGATTTCACGCTGATCAAACCGGGGGCGCTGCACCGCGCAAACGGCGGCTACCTGCTGCTGGACATCCGCAAAGTGCTGGTGCAGCCGTTCGCCTGGGAGGCGCTGAAGCGGGCGCTGCAATCGCGCGAGATTCATATCGAATCGCTGGGGCAGATGTACAGCCTGGTCAGCACCGTGTCGCTGGAACCCGAGCCGATTCCGCTGGACACCAAGGTGGTCCTGTTCGGCGACCGCCTGTTTTATTACCTGCTGCACGAGTACGACCCGGAGTTCGGCGAGCTGTTCAAGGCGGCGGCGGATTTCGAGGAGCGCATCGAACGCAATGCCGACACCCACCTGCTCTACGCGCGGCTGATTTCCACGCTGACCCGCAAGGAAGCGCTGTTGCCGTTCGACCGCAGCGCGGTAGCCAGGGTGATCGAGCACAGCGCGCGCCTGGCCGGCGATGCGGAAAGACTTTCCACGCATATGCGCAGTGTCGCGGATTTGCTGCGCGAGGCCGATTACTGGGCGCGCGAGGCCGGCCAAGCGGTGGTGCAAGCCGCCGATGTGCAGCGCGCGATCGATACCCAGATCCGGCGGCAGGACAGGCTGAGAGACCGGCTGTATGAGGCGATCCTGCGCGATACCTTGATGATCGCGACCCAGGGGGAAGTGACCGGCCAGATCAACGGCCTGTCGGTGATCGAACTGGGCAATTTCGCCTTCGCCCAGCCGACCCGGATCACCGCCACCACAAGGCTGGGCGAAGGGGAGCTGGTCAACATCGAGCGTGAAGTGAAGCTCTCCGGCGCGATCCACTCCAAGGGCGTGCTGATCCTCTCCTCTTTCCTTGCCGCGCGCTACGCCAGAAACCAGCCGCTGGCGCTTTCCGCCAGCCTGGTGTTCGAGCAGTCCTACGGCCTGGTCGAAGGCGACAGCGCATCGCTCGCCGAACTATGCGCGCTGCTTTCCAACCTGGCGAATGCGCCGATCAGGCAGTCGCTGGCGGTGACCGGTTCGGTGAACCAGTTCGGCCAGGTGCAGGCGATCGGCGCGGTCAATGAAAAGATCGAGGGGTTCTTCGATATCTGCGCGGCGCGCGGCTTGAACGGAGAACAGGGGGTCTTGATCCCGGCCGCCAACGTCAAGCACCTGATGCTGCGCCGCGATGTGGTGGCGGCCGCAGAAGCCGGACAGTTCAGGATCTACGCCGTGGAAAATGTCGATCAGGCCATCGCCACCCTGACCGGCTTGCCGGCCGGCGAAGCCGATGCCAAAGGCGAGTATCCGGAGGGCAGCGTCAATCGCCGGGTCGCGGCGCGGCTGGCCGAGCTGACCGAGATCAGTGCGTCGTTTGCACGAAAATCGGAGAAAAAACCGGAAGCGAAAAAAGAACCGGTTTGATCCATTTTGCGCCCTTCGTTGAGGCGACATCACGCGCGGCAAGGTAGTGTTGTAGCCCGGATGGAGTGCAACGGAATCCGGGAAGAACGGAGCGCCGCATTCCCGGATTGCACTACGTTTCATCCGAGCTACATATTCCACCACATTAGTTTGAATCGCGACCCCGAAACTGAATGCGATGAGAACAAGTAATTTTAAGGTGAACTAATATTTCTGAACAGCGTGATTACTACGAGGTGCTTGGCGTTGCCAAGGATGCCGACCAGAAGGCGATCAAGGACGCCTTCCGCAACCTCGCGCTGAAATACCATCCCGACCGCAACAAGGAGCCGGGAGCCGAGGGGCGCTTCAAGGAAATCGCCGAAGCCTACGCCATTCTGTCCGACCCGAAAAAACGCGCCGAATACGATGCGCGCGGCTTTGCCGGCGTGGAGGGTTTCAGCCAGGAGGACCTGTTCGGCGGCATCAATTTTGACGACATTTTCGGCGGACTCAACTTCGATTTCGGCGGCGGCCCATTCGAGGGATTCTTCCACCGCCGGCGGGCGGGGCCGGCGCGCGGCGCGAATATCGAGGTGGAGCTGTCCATCCCGCTGGAGCGGGTCGCGAGCGGTGGCGAGGAAAAAGTCAGGCTGAACCGCCCGTCTTCTTGCACCGCCTGCCGCGGCACGGGCGCCGAGGGCGGCGCGACCAAGACCTGCGAGGCATGCAAAGGCACCGGGCGCATCACCCGCAGCAGCCGCAAGGAAAAGGAGCATATCCTGATCCAGCAGATCAGCCTCTGCCCCGCCTGCCACGGGCGCGGCAGCATCATCGAACACCCCTGCCCCAAATGCCATGGCAGCGGCGAGGTGGCGCAGGAAGAAGACCTGACGGTGAAAATCCCGCAAGGAGTCGAGGAAGGCATGGCGCTGCGCATTCCCGGCAAGGGGATGCCGAGCCCCGAGGCGGGCGGCATCACCGGGGATCTGTTCGTCGTGGTGCGCTCGCGCAGCGACCCGCGCTTCGAGCGGGTCGGAGCCGACCTGCTGCGCCAGGAGACCATCCCGCTGACCGATGCGGTGCTCGGCGCCACGCTGCAAGTGCCGACGCTGGACGGTTCGGCCAGCGTGACCATCCCGCCCGGCACCCAGCCCGGCGCGGTGTTGCGCCTCAAGGGGAAAGGCCTGCCGGAATTCGGCAACGGGCACCACGGCGAACTGTATTTGCGCATCGAGGTGCATGTGCCGGAGAAGCTTTCCGGCGAGGAGCGCGAACTCTACGAACGGCTGCGCGCGATAAGCGGCAGGCCGGCCGGGCGTTTTTCGAAGCTGTGGAAATAAACGCTTATCTGCGTCTGGACAAGGCGCGCGCCCGCTGAGCTGGCATCGTGAACCCGCACCGCCGCGCCATCGAGGAGCTCTATGCGCATCTGTACAGCAGCGCGGACGGCCTGAGCCAGGCCGAGGCTGGGCGGCGGCTGGCAAGGTACGGCGCCAACCAGATTGAGGAAATCGCCGCGCAGCCGTTTATCGGCAAGCTGTTCAAGGAATTCACCCATTTCTTCGCGCTGATCCTGTGGCTGGCCGCCGGGCTGGCTTTTTTCGCCGAATGGAAAGATCCTGGGCAGGGCATGGCGATGCTGGGCTATGCGGTACTCGGCGTGATCCTGATAAACGGGCTGTTCTCGTTCTGGCAGGAATACCGCGCCGAAAAGGCGCTGGCCGCGCTGCGCAATCTGCTGCCGCATCACACCACCGCGTTG
>Ga0209319_1002021_pt1 | contig 13951 bp, 6 predicted proteins | sample RifGroE2_FD_184000 | JGI IMG/M metagenome (GOLD analysis project Ga0209319, IMG submission 184000) | Groundwater microbial communities from Rifle, Colorado - Groundwater E2 (SPAdes) (version 2) | ecosystem: Environmental > Aquatic > Deep subsurface > Groundwater | place: Rifle, Colorado, United...
GTTATATGTATATTCTGTTATATTTTTGTTTGTTATGCTTGTGTATATATCTTTTTCTGTTACATTCCCATCACCATCATAGAAATAGTCGATGCGTGTTCCTGCACTGTCTGTTTCTGATTTTAGGTTGCTATTTCTATAGTAAGTGTAGTTTGTTGTAATAAGGTTTGTTGGCACATCATATAAAGCTACCTTGTCTTTGCCGACTTTGATAACGTTCTTGTTGCCTACTTTGTCGTAGTTAGTTTTAGTATAGCTGTATATTGTGTTTCCGTTTGATATCTCAAATGGTGTCCATGTTTCTGTTGGACGGTTTAATCCATCATACTTGATGTATGACTCACTTCCGTTTGCATCGGTTTTTGTTGCTATTGTTCCGTTTGGGTTGTATGTTACTTTTTCTACTGTTCCGTCAGGATTTTGTGTGCTTAGTAGTCTTCCTGCATAGTCGTAGATTTGTATAGTAATTGCTTTTTCTGTTGCATTTAGATATTTTGTTTCTGTTTTTTGTGTTTTTCCATCCTCTAGTACGTCATATGTGTATTGTTCGAGTAATACTGGTGTTGCATTCTCATTTTCTTTGAATGATACCGTTTTTACTCTATCTATAGAGTCATATGTGTATGTATAGATTGAGCTGTTTGCTTTAGTTTCTGTTAGCACATTGCCATATACATCGTATGTGTAGGATGTTATGTTTCCTAGTGCGTCTGTTACTGTGGCAACTTTGCCACTGTCGTAGTAGGTGTATCTTGTACCTACTGTGTTGTCTGAATATGTATTTGTGTCTGTGTTGTCGTTTGCTGCTACGTACTCTCTTGGGGATATTTCTTGTGCTTTTTGGCCCATTGCATTGTATATAGTTCTATACGTTTCTCCGTTATGTAAAGCTGTCTTGATGAGTAAACCGTTCTTGTCATATGTATAGGTTGTATTAAAGCCGTTTGGAGAGATGTTTCCTGTTTTCCAACCTATGTTGTTGTAGCTGTTTGTTGTTACTTTTCCTTCTGCATCTATTATTGTCGCAACATCACCTTTTGCATTGTATGTGTATGTTGTTACATTGCCTTCTGGGTCTGTTTGTGTTTTTAATAATCCTTTTGCCAAGTATCCAAGTGATTGTCCTTCGGCATCTGTGTAGTATGCGTATGTTGTGATGGCAAATTTACTTTGGTCCGCGTTAGTTGTGTAAACAGTACCATCTAACGACTGTGCTTCTAGTGTTAGATATTTCATGGTTGCATCGTATACATAATATATGCTTTTACTGTTTTCATCTGACTGCATTATTAGATTGTTACCTGCATCGTACTGATACGTTTTTGTACTTCCTTCTGGGTTTGTTATTTTTATTACATTTCCATTATCGTCTCGGTCGTACGTTGTTGTGTTACCGTATCTGTCTGTTATAGTTTTTTCTTCACCATATTTATTATTACCAGTTTCGTCTGTATTATATTCTGTCGTAGTGGTTCTTCCCTCTGGGTCCCCAGTTTTTGTTATATAGTATGACGAATCATACCAATAGGTCCACTCTCTTGCTCCGTTATTTTCATTAATAGCTGTCTTTTTATTTGTTGCATCGTAAGTATATATGGATACGTCACCATATGCATCGGTTGCAGTACTTACGTTATTTGTTGTATGGTCATATATAAGTGTTTCTATCGTTTTGTTGTTGTGATCTAATACATTTGTTAAATACCCTTGTGCATCATAGGTATAGTTCATGTGTTTGCCCATAGGGTCTGTTACTTTGGTTAATACGTAGAATGTTAGCCCTGTAGGTTTTTCATAGATATACGTTACTATTCTTGACGCAGGGTCTGTGATTTGGCTGATTAATCCGTTCGTGTTATAAGACACTGTATATATCCTGCCTGCTTGATCTGTTACTTGGGTAATCTTGCCATTTGAGTCAACTGTTATCGTTACAGTGTTGCTATATCGATCTGACATTGATGTAAGATAGCCATTTACATTAAATACGTAACTGTACTGATCTTTTGTAGTTAAAGTATATGTTCCGTTTGCATTTTTTACAAATTTGCTTCTAGAGTCGTTTGCTGTATATGTTCCATCTGCATTTTTCACGAATCGCTCTATTGCTCCATTTGGTAATATTGCTGCCATTACACTGCCTGTACTGTCAGTGCCTGATACTCCACCTCTGAAACCAAAACTCCATCCACGTCCCATAGGGCTTATGCTGTCGTCTTTTGAGTTATAAGTGCGAGTAAAATCAATAGTGAATCCAGGTGCTGTTACACTTAGATCGTTTACTGTCATACTAAAGTTCCCTGTAGTAGGATTTACTCCACTTTTTCCATAGTGTATTTGTTGTTTTACTTTCGCTAATTGGTCTGTTGTATACCACGAGTCGGCATTAGTGCTTAGCTGTTCTGGTCCTGTTGTTATACTTCCCCAACCTTCTCCGTCGTATGTGTCTGTTGTTGTAGGTGCAACATTGTCTAGTGCTGCTTTTATGTCAATTCTTCCTTCCTGCGACACTTTTTCAGTTAAGCTTGTGCTTTTTATTACATTGTTTACGATCCTATTTTTGATATCCTCTATAGACATCGTAGGGTTTTGACTGAGTATGAGTGCTGCTTCTCCTGTGACAAAGGCTGCAGAAGCTGATGTTCCGTTCATATAGTCATAGGTATTTCCTGATGTTGTGGTAAATATGTTTACCCCGGGTGCTGCTATCTCTACATTACTTCCAAATGCAGCGAAGTTTGGTAGTACTCCTTTACCGTCAATCGCTGTTACTGAGATGATATTTGGCAGTCCAAAGCTTGCTGGATATGTTGGCGTGGTGGCTGTGTCAGCACCAGTATTCCCTGCCGAACATACGAATAGGATTCCGCTGTTTTGCATAGCATCTTTGAGTGCCGCATTATTATCTCCACCTGTAAAACTACAGTTGATGATTTTTACACCCTTGCTCATGGCATATTCAATTGCGTCAATTGCATCACTTGTGTATCCTAGATTTCCATCGATAAATTTAAGTGGTAGTATTTTGATATTTGGTGCTACCCCTGCTATACCTTTAGAATTGTTTGCAGTTGCTGCGATGATCCCTGCGACTTCTGTACCATGGGCACTGGCTGCTGGATTTGTCTCATCATAGACTTGGTTATTAGAGGCTACAAAGTTCCATCCATTTAGGTCTATGTTACCTGCTAGGTCTTCGTGTGTTATGTCGATTCCTGTATCAAGAACTCCGACAATTACTGTGTCCTGTCCTTGCGTGATGTCCCACGCAGCTTGTGCATTTGTATCTACTCCTGTCCTTGCTTCCAGTCCTTCGATAGTTTGTCCACTGTTTGTGAGTCCCCATTGTTTATTAAAGTGAGTGTCATTTGGTAATGCACTTATTTCCAACATATAGTTTGGTTGTGCATACTCTACATTTGGGTCTTTTGATAGCTCTGCTACAGTACTATCAATATCATCCGTAGGGGCTATCTCCATCAGCTCCATTTTTTGTCTGCTGAATTTCTTTTTTGAATCTATTTTCTTTAATTTTAATTTACCTTTTACATTCTTTTTTATTGTCGCACTTTTGGTATCGTCTTTATATTTCACTAGTATTTCTTGCTTGCTACGTCCTGTGATTTGTTTATTTTGCTTTGCGTAAGTGTTATCTAGAGTAAATATTACTCCACTTATTATTAAAGCCATTACAAGTATTATCTTTACAAATGTATTCGTTAATCTCATTATTCTACCTCCTATAGCTTATAGTATTTTATCATTAGTTCACCACATAATTCACTGTAACTGGTCCAGTAACCTTCGCCTTAAAACGAATCGAATCTACAAATCCTGTGAAGCTTTGTCCTTGGGCGATTGGTGTTGTTATTTTATATACTAGCGTTCCTTGTGCTGGCTCTGTTACGTTTAGTTCTGTATTTGATATATCACCCATTGTCGTATCTAGCTCAGCAGTAGTTGTACATAAGTCTACTACATCTAATAAACTTGGATCATATGTAATTGTAAAGTTTACTGTGCTTAGATTTTGTATATCTGATGCAGATAGTACAAGTGTAAACTCCTCATTTAGGCTTACATTGGCTGTGTACGATGTACTTGCTTCGCCTTGTGGTACTACTTGGTTAGTTTCTAGTGTTGTCGAAGTGATGACCCCGCTCCAGTTACCTGCTGTACTATCATTCTTTGCTCTTACTTTAAACGAGTGTTGTGTTTGTGAATTTAGTCCTGATAGGGTATATGTATTACCCGTTACATTTTGAATTGTAGTGCTATCTATTTCTAAGTCATAACCTGTAGCACCGTCTACTGTATCCCATATGAGGCTGATTGTGTTCATTGTTGGTGTTGCTATGATGTTTCCTGGAATATTTAATGGTTGATTTGCTAAAGTTGTTGTGTTGACTGGACTACTCCACTCTCCTACTCCTGTGCTATTCATCGCTCTTACTCTATATGTAACTTGTGTATTAGGAGTAAGTCCTTCATTAACAAATGTCAAGCCTCTTGAGCTTCCTATGATACTTCCGTTCTTTTCTATCTCGTAGCTTGTCGCTCCTGTTACTTTGTCCCAAGATAATGATACTGACGTATTCGTAGGGACTGCCGTTATGTTTTGAGGTTTTTCTGCGACATTTCCTCCTACTATTACTGTAACGCTTTGACTCCAAGAGCTAGATACTCCGCCTATGGTTGACCTTACTTTATAGATAACGACTGTTCCTGCTGTTAGGTTTGTGACCGTATAGTTTGGATTCGTTACTGTTACTTCTTGGATTGTTTTTGTTCCATCTACATTTGCTTGTTCTATATTTAAATCATATGCTGTTGCATTTTCTACTGCACCCCATGTCAGATTTAGACTTGTGATTGTGGCTGTAAGGTTTGATGGTGCATTGACATCGATTGTTTTGGTAGATACTGTGATTACATTGCTCCATGCACTTTTACCTCCACTATTGACTGCACGTACCATATAGATATGCTCTGTGCCTGGTGTTAGTCCTGTATCTACATAGATTGGATCTGATCCACTATTGATAACATTACCATCGACACTTACTTGATATGTTGTTGCTGTAGATACTGCATCCCATGTGAGCGTGATCGAGCTAACCTTTTCGGATGCTGTCACATTTGTCGGTGCTGTTGGTGGAGTAATACGTGTTAGCTTGTCATTTTGTGTGCTCCATTCACTTGTAGTTATATCATTCTTGGCTCTGACTCTGTATGTATGCTCTGTACTCGTAACTAGCCCACTTATCGTTGCTGTTGTATTAGCTGTACTCGTTACTACTCCATCTACTTCTACATCATATCCTGTTGCATTTGTTACTGGGCTCCATGATAGTGTCATATTTGTACTTGTTGAAGTAGCTGTTACATTCGTTGGTGCATCAAGTGCTGTCACGGCAACTATAGGCATACTCCAGTCACTACTTCCAGCTGTATTGGTAGCCTTTACCTTGTATGTATGCTCAGCTCCCGGTGATAATCCTTCATGTGTATAGCTTGTAAATGGATAGTCATTTACAATCGTTGTACCATTGTCTATATCTATACTATACGTAACTGCTCCATCTACAGGTGGCCATGATATAGAGACAGAATTAGTCGTTGATGTGTAAGTTAAGTCTGTTGGTATAGTTGGAAGTACTATGCGAGTTATATCCGTTGCAGATGAGCTTTGTGTAATTATTCCATCACCATTTCTTGCTACTACATCAAACGTATATGTTGTATTAGATATTAGACCTATAACAGTTATACTCTTGCTATCTAATGTTACCCATGTAGGAGTTGTAGTAAGTGTACCATCTTGTGTCACATAGCTTGAGCCTGTTTTTATTTGATATTGTGTACCTGCTGGATTTTCATCGCTTATATTTACGGTAAGTGAATTTTCTGTTACATTACTTATGTTTATAGGAGGTACTTGTGCCTGCGTGTATATTGTTTGTGTTTGACTCGCTATATGTCCTACCGTATCTTTTGCCTCAAATCTTACAGTATAAGGCTGATTTGGTGAAAGCGAGCTTACTGTATAACTAGTCGCATCTGTCCAACTTGACACAACTCCATCCATTGTATATCGATATGGATTAATGTCTAATCCAGCTACACCATCTGTTGCACCTCCTGCTATCATTATGCTACTAGCTGAAGATGTTGGACTGAAGTTTGTAATTGTAGGTGCTAATTTATCTACCTTAAAGTTCAATGTTTGTGTTACTGGAGTTGTCATTCCATCTGATATCTCATATTTGATTGAATGTATTCCATCAGAAATAGTACTTATATTGATTGAATTAAATATTACGTCTTGTGAGAACTCTGTATTCATAATGTTTTTGTTCTCTCGTGCAGTTGTTTCAGAGTCAATATAGTATTTACAGCTTAATGTATCATCATCCACATCGACAACTCTTATTTGTGGTTGCAATATAGTATCATTTTCAGTAAATAATTGATTTGATTGAGGCGATACTATGGTAGTCTCTGGTGCTGAATTCGTAATTTGCTTTAGATAATTTATATTACCACATATACCATTTCCTAATTGGCCATTATCATTATAACCCCACGTCCATACTGTTCCATCATTCTTTAATACGATTGTATAGTAAATTCCTCCTGCTATTACTGCCATTTCACTTAACTGACTTACTTGCACGGGAACATTCCTATTAGTAATTGACCCATCACCTAATTGACCATAATTATTATACCCCCATGTCCATATTGTTCCATCACTTTTTAATGCAATTGTGTGATAACCTCCCGCTACTACTGTTGTCATTCCACTGAATCCACTTATTTGTGCTGGAACATTTTTTTGAAACGTTGTTGTTCCATCTCCTAATTGGCCCATGCTGTTATACCCCCATGCCCACTGTGTTCCCGCTATTGTATGGCTATTTCCTCCTTCTATTTCTGTGATTCCACTCAATCCACTTACTTGCACTGGCACTATCCTGTTGGTAGTTGTTCCATCTCCCAGTTGACCATAGTAATTTCTACCCCATGCATATACTGTTCCATCATTCTTTAATGCTATTGTATGATGCGCCCCACCTGATATTGCTGTTATCCCACTTAGTCCATTTACTTGTACAGGAGCATTCCTTTGAGTAGTTGTGCCATCGCCTAGCTGACCATAGTTATTATACCCCCATACCCATACTGTTCCATCATTCTTCAGTGCAATTGTATGCACAGAACCTGTTGCTATTTCTGTGATTCCACTCAACCCACTTATTTGCACTGGGACTTTCCTTTGAGCAGTTGTACCATCACCTATTTGACCATAGTTATTATACCCCCATGCCCATACTGTTCCATCATTCTTTAATGCTATTGTATGACTACCTCCTCCGGATATTGCTATGATTCCACTCAATCCACTTACTTGCACTGGAACTTTTTCAAAAGCTGAAATATATCCAAGTTGACCATAGTTATTATATCCCCAAGTCCATATTGTTCCATCATTCTTTAATGCTATTGTATGGAAACCTCCTGCTGATATAACCGTTATTTCATTCAGTCCACTGATTTGTATTGGCGTGTTCCTACTAGTAATTGTTCCATCTCCTAGTTGACTATTTCTATTATCCCCCCATGCCCATACTGTTCCATCATTCTTCAGTGCAATTGTATGATACATTCCTCCTGCTATTACTGTGATTCCACTTAGTCCACTGATTTGTACTGGTGTATTTCTTTGAGTAGTTGTACCATCTCCTAATTGACCCCAACTATTATATCCCCAAGTCCAAACTGTTCCATCATTCTTTAATACGATTGTATGATTTCCTCCTCCTGCTATTGCTATGATTCCGCTAAGCCCACTTACTTGTGCTGGAGTATTTCTTTGAGTAGTTGTATCATCTCCTAGTTGACCATAACTATTATCTCCCCAAGTCCATACTGTCCCATCATTCTTTAATGCTATTGTATGTTTTTCTCCTCCTGCTATTGCTATGATTCCACTTAGTCCACTTACTTGCACTGGAGTCTTTCTTTGGGTAGTTGTTCCGTCTCCTAGTTGTCCATAATAATTATAACCCCAAGTCCAAACTGTTCCGTCATTTTTTAATGCTATTGTATATGAATTTCCTCCTGCTATCTCTGTTATTCCACTTAACCCGCTTACTTGTGCAGGTCTACCTCTATTTACAGTTGTGCCATCACCTAGCTGTCCATTGGCATTTGCCCCCCAAGTCCATACTGTTCCATCACTCTTTAATGCTACTGTATGATTCCCTCCTGCTGCTATTTTTGTAAATTGTACACCTGCTGTATCAGCCAATGCCTGCGTCGGCGGAATAATCCCTGCTAGCATTGTAAATATATAAACTACTACCAATAAAAAACTTTTCATTCTCATTTGTTTCTTCATGCTTAAAGCCCTCCTAAATTATTTTTATAAGATAAATAGCATACTTTTAAAACCTTTGACAATCATCTCATCAGCAACCCTCCTTAAACTTTATTATGACATTTTTATATCAATTTTGTTACAAAAATATTACAAAATACTTTTTTGAAAGAATACCATTTTTGTCATCGTTTGTCAATAGATTTCATTTTTACTTAATTTTTCAATTCGAATGAACAGTAGGATTTTCGTAATGAACGGTATATCTAATTACTTACTTAAAACATCAGTGACAGCTTAATACTAATGGGCCAGAGTGAGTTTTTTGAATGTTTTAAAAAATTTTTTTGCAATATAAAAGAGATAGGCACGTTTCATCAATAACATTATCATGTAATTCATCGCTCTTGGGGTCAGGCTTGACCCCATTACAAACTCCAATAAATAAACCTGCTTTTAATATCATCCCTACCATAAAATATATTCCTAACATCAATTATTATAGGCTTGTCCGCTACGGTAAGTTTCTGTAAATCTTCTAATTCCAAGTCTACGTATTCTTTATGAGCTGTGCATATAACAATAGCATCTGCATCTCTAACCTCGATCATATCAGTTAGATTTTTGCCATATATAGCTTTAACTTCTTCTGATGAAGCATAAGGGTCAGATATGATTACTTCAACACCCTTTTCCTTTAATTTATCGTAAACATCCTTCGATCTAGAGTTTCGGAGGTCACCTACATTTTCTTTGAACGTAAGTCCAAGAAGCAATACTCTACTGTGCCCTAATACATGCCCATATTCTAACAATAATTCCATTGTTTTCTCTGCAATATACGTTCCAATCGAATTGTTTATCTCTCTTGCAGCCTCAATCAGCTTAGGATTTATCCCAACCTCTTTTGCTTTATGTATGAGATAGTATGGATCTACACCTATACAATGTCCTCCTACAAGTCCAGGGGTGAATTTTAGGAAGTTCCATTTTGTTCCTGCCGCTTTTAGTACTTCATAGGTATCTATACCTAGTTTATCAAATATAACCGCTATTTCGTTCATGAAACCGATGTTTATATCTCTTTGCGAATTTTCTATTACTTTGGCTGCTTCTGCTACTTTTATGGATGATGCTTCGTACAAGCCCGCTTTTATAATTCTACCATATACTTTTTTGATAACCTCTAAACTCTCCCCGTCTGAGGCTGATACGATTTTTACGATTTTATCTACAGTGTGTACTTTATCTCCGCAATTAATCCTTTCAGGCGAATATCCTACGCTAAACTGTTTTTTATACTCAAGCCCTGATGTTTTCTCTAGTACTGGTACACATATATCTTCCGTCACACCTGGATATACTGTTGATTCATATACCACTATATCTCCTTGCTTTAGCTTCACCCCTATTAGCTCGGAGGCTTTTATTAGAGGTTCTACATCTGGGATGTTTTGTTCATTTACAGGGGTTGGTACAGCAACAATGTGAAAGTTTGCTTTTTTTAGCTTATCTATGTCAGATGTAAATGTAATATTTTTTATTTTCTTTAGACGTTCACTCCCTATTTCATTTGTACAATCTTCACCATTTATATATCGTTTTATTTTATCTTCATTTAAGTCAAACCCTATGACTTCAAAACCACCCTCAGCTAAATGCACAGCAAGTGGCAAACCAACATATCCGAGTCCTACAACTGAAATTATAATCTCGTTTTTCATTCATTTTACCTCCTTCAAAATATATATTTTAACATATCATATATAATCATTTGTTCATTAGTATAGCCACTAAAGCTATTATGTGTTTTCGTAATTACATCTATAAATTTGCTACTTGCTACTTTTGATGAAAATTTATTAACATAACTTTTTCTTCCTTCTCTACCCATTCTAATTGCCTCATCCTTATTATCGAGTAGATACATCATTTTTTCTGCTAAGTCTTCTGGGCTAAATCTGTCTACTAAAAGACCATCTACATTGTGATTTATTATTTCTTCGGGACCTCCTGACCTAGATGATATTACAGCATTGCCGTAGCTCATAGCTTCTATTATGGTCATTCCAAATGATTCAATGTATGAAGGCTGTACTAATATAGAAGAATTGTTATATACACTCTCTATATTACTTGTAACTCCTTTTAGAATAACATTTTCGCTTAAATCCGACTTTTCTATTTCTTCTTTTAATTGTTCTATCATATCACTTAAGTCATTTCCATATAACAAAAGTTTAAAGCTGTATCCTCTGTTTTTTAAAATTTTACATGCATTTATTAACTTGTAAATTCCTTTCAGATGATGTAAAGAATTTAGACATACAAAAATATTTTCTTTATCTACATTATCTATATTCTTAGGCTCATTAGTCCAATTATATATAACAGTCATATTTTTTGAATACTCATGAAAATATTTCTCTGTCCATATAGAGTTGCATATAACGGATGAACTAAGGCTCATACATACTCTGTCTAGGAGAAGTCTAAAGTCTAAATCCCCATTTGGAACCACGAAACCATCTAATATGCCATGTACCCATGTAATAATCGGAATATTAAATTTTATTATAGACATATATGGTATTATATTTGTTAGTGTATTATTTATAAATATATCAATATTGTTATTTCTAATGATTTTATCAAATTCTTTAGTTCTTATTCTTATCAATTCTTTACGCTGTTTGAATTCGTTTTCATTAGCTCTATCAAAAAATATATACCAAATATTAAATGGGATGCTTTCTGCTTCTATTCCATATTTCTTACATTCACTGTATAAACCACTATCATCCATTTCTGGCATAAAAATTTTAACGCTAAATTTTTCAGTTTCTAGTAATAATAAAGCTAAGTTAAGAAGCATTCTTTCTGCTCCATGCAAACGTGAGGCATGAGATATTAATCCTATATTTATCATTTCTTACCACCTTCTATTATCTCAGTAAAGCTACTCGGATCTACCATAAATGCTTCTATATTTTCCTTACTTAATACATTGCCTATCATTCCAAAATAAATATATCTTGTATCTACCTCGCTAATTGCTTTGTCATAGAGGATTTGCAGTATGCCTGTTTGTTGATTTTCTTCAATCACCAATACATCTTCAAACTCAAATTTAAGCATTTGAATTAAGGGGATGCTTGACCAGTTTTCTCCGTCAAGAACAACTATTAGCTTGATATAATCCTTTATTTTTTTAAGCGATTCTATAGTATCGTATAAGCTTTGGGCTAATTCTTCATATCTACCTAGTAATGGCAATATATATGTTATTTGTTTTTCCATCTAACCACTCCCCTTATAAAAATCCAGATTAATATTTAGTGGAAACAATATTGTGTTTTTATTATATACACTTATATCATCACAAAGAAGCTTATTGTAGGTTATTACAAAATCACATGCTCCTATAGCCTCTATGAAGGCATCATATTGAGGGTTACCTTTGACAAATAATTTTCCATAAACTTCTGGCAAATCTTTAGCTATAGTTAGCCAGTTATCATCAATCATATATAAGGTTTTGATATTATCTTTTTTACATTTTTCCAGTATTCCAAGTATTTTAGTGTTTCTACTCCTCACTATAATTACTAAATCGGTGCCTTCAACATCTTCTGGGCACGATATATCATCTAAAATCATTTTATATGTAGCAAATCCCGTGCCATATAATTTATCTAAATAATTAAGAAAAGTTAGCTGGCTATGATGATATTCCCAATAACCACCTATGATGGTTATTTTATAGCCTTTCATATCTTTATAGAAATCCTCCTCTGTTTTGTCATTTTGTATGTAGGGTACTGTTCTATTTCTTAGCACATATCGATGTATTATATCATTACAAACTTCAAAGCTTTCGTCGAATGGATACTCTCTTAAATTAATACTATTAATTTTCACGCCTGTACCGATTATATTAAACGTGAAATATTTTGATAATCTTAGTATCCATTCCCAATCAAAGTCCTTCTGCAAAAGTGGTGACTCATCAAATTCTCCTACCTGCTCCCACGCTTCTTTGGATATGATAAGGTTAGACAGCTCAAATATTTTTGTATACTGTCCCCACCCGTAAATTAATGATGGATTTATAGGAATAGGGATTTTGGTATATGCTTTATTAGTTATACCATATACTGGGGAGTCTGATTTAGGATTTTGGGCAAACTCTTGCATAAGCTGTTCAAAATAGCAACCCTCCCATAAAAATGATACATATGGGGTATCCACATAGTCATAAGCTACGTTTAGCAATCTTGCTGATGAATGTACTTTCTCTTCTAATCTAATAACCTTTATATATTTAAATTGTTCTGATAAATTTTGAGTTATAAAAGATTCCGATAAACACATCCCATCTATCACGGTAACAAGTTTGATATAGTCCTTTACCACGCTTAAGCTCTCTATTGTTTTCCTGAGTAATTCTTCGGTTTCTAAGTTTTTACCCATGCATGCTAATATGACCGTTAATTTTATATTCTCACCACAATAGATATTAGTCATTTTTTATTTCCCCTTTCATCACTCCATCTATCATTTCGCAAAACCTTTTTATCACTTTCTCAGTAGCATAATTCTTTTCTACATTAGCATGACATTGCTTTTTTATCCTTTCTAGTAGATTTTTGTCATTAATAAGTAAACAAATTTTTTCTTCCCATGCACTTACTGTATTAGTAGGCACTAAAAGTCCATCAACACCGTCCTCTACAACTTTATTATATGGATACAGGTCTGTATAGATTCCTGCTGACCCTATTCCTCCTATTTCTAGATATTTATTAGGGCATTTAGACATTGAGGTTCTATCCTCCGTTAAAGGTGCAAGCAAAATATCAGGAGCTAATTCCTTCATCTTTTTGCAATACATTTGATATGGCACGTGTCCTAGCATAATAGTGTCAATCCCCGCAAATAAGGCTTTTTGCTCATCGCTTAAACCTCCAAACAATAATACTCTAACATTATCATATTTACGTGCAACATTTGATAAAGCTGTAAAAGCCACGTTATCATATCTCATTGAGCCTGCATAGCCTATCAGTATTTTATCTTTTTTATCATCTTTCATATCTTCGCTCTCCTTATAAAAATCCAAATTAATATTTAATGGGAAAAGTATTGTGTTTCTATTATATACACTTATATCATCATAAAGAAGCTTATTATAAGTTACCACAAAATCGCATGTTCCTACAGCCCCTATAAATGCATCATATTCTGGATTACCCCTGACAAACCTTTTCCAAAAATCTGTCGGGAAATCTTGCGATATACTTACCATATTATCATCAAGCATATATAAGGTTCTAATATTATCCTTCTTACATTTACTAATGATATCAGGGATTTTTGTGCTTCTACTTCGTATTATTATCACTAAGTCCGAACCATCAACATCTTCTGGAGCTGATATTTCATCGATAAGCATTTTGTATGTGGCAAATCCTGTACCATATAGTTTATCTAAATAGTTAAGAAAAGTTAGCTGGCTATGATGATATTCCCAATAACCACCTATAATGGTGATTTTATAGCCTTTTA
>Ga0209319_1002022_pt1 | contig 13947 bp, 13 predicted proteins | sample RifGroE2_FD_184000 | JGI IMG/M metagenome (GOLD analysis project Ga0209319, IMG submission 184000) | Groundwater microbial communities from Rifle, Colorado - Groundwater E2 (SPAdes) (version 2) | ecosystem: Environmental > Aquatic > Deep subsurface > Groundwater | place: Rifle, Colorado, United...
AGGGTGATTTGAGCGAAAATGCTGAATATGCCGAAGCAAAATCACAACAAAATGAAAATGAATCACGCATTGGAGAACTTGAAATGGTTATCAAAAATTCTCAAGTTGTTGAAAGAGATGATTCTCAAAAGGGAGCGCAAATGAGTAGCACCGTCAAGGTTAAATTTAATGGAAGTGAAATGGAATTTACGATTGTTGGTTCCAACGAAGCTGATCCTGCAAATTTCAAAATCTCAAACGAATCTCCACTTGGAAAAGCATTTATGGGACACAATGCCGGAGACACTGTTGATGTGACAACTCCAAAAGGTGTTATTACTTATAAAATTATTAGCGTCAAATAGTTTTTAAATTTCTAAAAAAATCCTGCCAAGGCAGGATTTTTTGTTATTTTAAAAAGAATGTTATAATTGTTCAATGCTTGAGAAGGAATTAGAAAAATATTTTTCGTTCTCACAATTTCGTCCTGGGCAAAAAGAGGTTGTCGAGGCTATTATTGATGGGAAAGATGTCGTGGCGCTGATGCCGACAGGGGGAGGAAAGTCCCTTTGTTTTCAACTCCCGGCTATTTTGAGTGAGAAAATTTCAATCGTGATTTCGCCGCTCATTGCTTTGATGCAAGATCAAGTTGATGCTCTTAACGCTCGAGGAATTGCAGCGACATATATAAACAGCTCGCTTGATCAATATGAAATTGCTGAGCGTTTTGATGATATTAAAAATGGTAAAACCAAAATAGTATATATCGCACCTGAACGTTTTGGCAATCGTGAGTTCCAATCACTTTTTTCAAAGCTTGATGTATATTTGTTGGCAGTGGATGAGGCGCACTGTGTTTCGCAGTGGGGTCATGATTTTCGTCCAGATTATTTGGCAGTGAAAGAATATATCGCAATGCTTCCAAATCGTCCAATTGTGGCGGCTTTTACTGCGACAGCAACTCCAGAAGTAAAAGATGACATCATAGAGCGTTTGGCTTTAAGCGAGCCAGCTGTTTTTGTGCGTGGATTTGACAGACCAAATTTGAAATTTTTTGTGCGCGCAAATCTTAAGAAAAAAGAAAGAATAGAAGAAGCTCTGCGAATTGTAAAATCAATTGAGGGTTCTGGCATTATATATGCTATTACGCGTAAGGAAACCGAAGAAGTCGTCAGATTTTTCAAGGAAAACGGAATCAAGGCGGCAGCATATCACGCTGGAATGACAGGGGACAAGAGAAGTAAAATCCAAAATGACTTTATGGAAAATAAGTTTAAGGTTATTGTGGCGACGATTGCTTTTGGGATGGGCGTGGACAAAGCTGACATACGCTACGTGATTCACGTCGGGATGCCATCGAGTCCGGAAGGATATTATCAAGAAGCTGGAAGGGCTGGGCGCGATGGAGAAAATGCTTTTTGTATTTTGTTACATTCTAAGAGTGATGCAAGTCTTCATCATTTTTTCATTATGACAGGTAGAAGTGAAATGTCTGCACAAGGAAAAAATTGGGCTGATGCAAAGGTTGTTACTGATATTAAATATGCGCGCCTAGATAAGATGAAGCAATACGTTAATTTGGATTCATGTCGCAGGCTTTTGCTGCTTGAATATTTTGGCGATCCTGCAGTTAAAAATCATTCCGGCAATTGCAAAGGTTGTGACGTATGCTTAAATTACAAATGGGAAAAATCTGAGGTTGCTGTTGATGGCATCAAGAAAAAAATAAGAATAAAAAAATCCCCAGGCTTTCTTGGCGGGACAATTTTAGAAACTGCAAATTTGTATAAGCAAAAATATTCTCCAGAGAAAATCGCCAAAATCCGTTCTCTTGGGATTAGTACTATCTTCAATCATCTAACCGAATGGTATATTAATGGTGGAGAATTTGTGATTGATGATTTTTTAAATAAAAATGAAGAGGATAAAATATTACAAGCCATTAATGAAGTTGGAAATTTTGAAAAATTAAGCCCGCTTAAAAATATTTTGCCACCCGAAATAAGTTATGAAAAAATACGTATGGCAATTGCAAAAATGCAGCGTGAGAAATTATAATTTTTACTATAAACATTTTAATTATTTACAAACTTGTCATTCCCGCGTAGGCGGGAATCCAGGATATTATCACAAAATTTAATTAATATAATTTGTTGTTAATTAATATCTCGTGTGCTAATCCTGGATTCCGGGTCAAGCCCGGAATGACATTGAAACTAAGCATATGGACGAAGTACTAAAAAAACTTGAAGAGCAACAAATAAAAATAGACGCGATGTATGTGTCTGTAGAAAAACTCAGAAAATATTTTCTTTGGACACTTATTGTAACGATTGTAACAGTGGTGGTGCCGCTAATAATATTGGCGATTGCTTTGCCGTTTATGATAAGTACGATCAGTGGAATGTATAGTGGTCTTTTATGAAAAGTATATTTAGTATAACTTTACCCTGTGCATAACTTAAAAAAGAGGCTAAAGACAGCCTCTTTTTTGTTGTTTAAAAATGTGTTGACTCTTGGAGCGCTGTGGAGTAATATTACATTAAAGTGTGGCTAAGTGGGGAGATGTGTGGAATTTGAAGTATCTGTTAGGGCAATTCGAATATATTTTTATTTTTGTCACAGAAAAACAATTGCAACTTTTGACATAACACCAAAGAGACTTGTTTTAAGTGAAAAAATAAAAAATATTCTCATTGCTTTTCAAAAATTAAAAATATGTTTATTGGAGAATACCAACATAATATTGATCCTAAAAAGCGACTAGCGCTTCCTTCAAAGTTTCGTAAGGAGCTTGGAACGAAAGTTGTGGTAACTCGCGGACTGGATAAATGTTTGTTTGTGTATCCTGCCAAGATTTGGAAAGAGTTGGCGGAAAAACTTGGAACATTGCCGATGGGGGAATCGACAACGCGAAGTTTTGTCCGCTTGATGCTTGCAGGTGCAGTTGAGGGCGATATGGATAGTCAGGGAAGAGTGCTTTTGCCGGAATATCTGAAAGAATATGCTGGTTTGGACAAGAATGTGACTGTGGCTGGACTTTTCAATCGTTTGGAAATTTGGGATGAAAAGAAATGGAATATATATAAAACAAAGGCTGAAGAAAACACCGATGAAATTGCTGAACAATTGGGAAAACTGGGAATATATTAAGAAATAATTTTGTAATTTTTAATTTTATAATTTTTAAATAATTTCTTAATTCTAAAATGTTTAAACATTAAAAATTTTGATTTATTTATAAAATTAAAAATTTGAAATTAAAAATTTAATGCAAAGCGTACACAAGACCGTACTATTGATGGAAACGATTGAGGCTTTGCAGTTAAAACCTGGCATGATTGTTGTTGATGCAACATTGGGTGGTGGTGGACATAGTTTGGAAGTTCTTAAAAAAATTGGAAAAACAGGAAAGCTCATTGCATTTGATCGCGACATTGACGCCATTGATCGCTTTAAAAAAAGAATTGAAGTTGGGAGTGCTGAGGTTCATGATGAAAACATTAAATTGTTTCATGACAATTATTCAGCCCTAAAAGATAGACTAACTTCAATCGATATTTTTTCAGTCGATGCAATCTTGGCGGATTTGGGAATTTCATCTGATCAACTTGTTGATGAAAAAAGAGGGATCAGTTTTCAAGGCGACTCTCCTTTGGATATGCGAATGGATATGACAAAGGGAATAACCGCTGCAGAAATTGTTAACACATATGATGAGCAGGATTTGATTAGAGTGCTCAAAGAATTTGGGGATGAAAAATATGCAAGCTCAATAGTGAGGAATATTATTGCTGAGCGCAGTATAAAACCATTTTCTTATACAGCTGAATTGGTGGAAATAATTGAAAGATCTGTTCCGGGAATGTATAAAAGAAAAAAAATACACCCAGCAACAAAAACATTTCAAGCGCTAAGGATAGAAGTGAACAAGGAGCTGGAAGCACTGAGTTCGTTTCTTTCTCAGGCAGTTGAAATTTTGAAAACAAATGGTAGGTTGGCGATCATCACTTTTCATTCAGGTGAAGATGCATTGGTAAAATGGACACTGCGGGAAAATGCAAGGGGATGCATTTGCCCACCGGAATTTCCAGTGTGTCGTTGCCAGCAAAAGCCAATTGTTGAATTGATCACGCGAAAGCCAATTGTGCCTAGCGAGAATGAAGTTTTGTCCAATCCTCGCGCTCGAAGTGCGAAGTTGCGAGTTGCGGAGAGGGTATGAACATGACAACTGACAACTAACAACTGACAACGAGAAATTGATATTGATTTCTAATTTAAAAATGTTGTAGGTTGTACGTTGTAGGTTGTGAGTAATTAATTTTTTATTTCTCTGGGGGGAACCATGAGAAATGATGAAAAGAACTGTTGTTATCAGGAAAAATTCCTGTATTTGGCAACCAAAAACAAAAAGAAAAATAGAGCTGCTTAAAGTGGCTTCAAAATCCAACACCGCTGGCTTTATCAGTCCGGTGCTTGTTGTGCTTGTTTGCACGGCATTTTCTGGATTATTCTATATTTATTCAGTAAATCAAACAGCTGTTAAGGGTATTTCTATTCGTAACGCTGAAAAAGAACTTTCAAGTCAGAAAAAAAATAATGAATCGCTCAAAATTAAAGAAGCAGAATTGAAATCTTTGTATCGCATTGAAGAGGCTTCAACACAATTGAATATGTCTCCAGCTGTCAGTGTGCGATATCTTGAAGAAAGTCCGTCTGTTGCCTATGTTGATGTGACGAAAGATCGAAAAATTGAGTAGTTAAATGATACGATAGAAATAGGCTGATATGAATAAGGCAAAAGTAATACAACACAGAAATCCAAATCACAAAACTTCAGAAAAAAACTGGAGGATTAATGGTTTGGTTTTTTTTATTTTATTTTTTGCGGCAGCTATTCTTGGAAAGTTGTATATACTGCAGGTTGCAAGGCACAGTGTATATGTCGCAATAGCTGAAAATCAACACAATAGCAAGACGAAACTTCAAGCAATGCGCGGAGAGATTTTTCTGCAAGATGAAAACGAGCCATATCCCGTGGCTGTGAACAGGGAATTGCAAATGGCATATGCTGTTCCACGTGAAATGAAAGAATTGGAAAGTGCAACTGAAAACTTATCATCAATCTTGAGTTTGGATAAAAATATGCTTAAGGACAAATTGGATAGTCCTGAGGATATGTTTGAAATTCTCAAACACAAGCTTTCGGAAGATGAGGTTCAAAAAATCAGGGATGCAAAAATTGCCGGAATATATTTGATTGGAGAAAATTTTCGTTATTATCCAGCAGGCGAGCTTGCCGCACAAACGGTTGGTTTTGTTGGTTCAAATGGCGAACTCCAAAAAGGAATGTATGGTCTTGAAGCAGCATTTCAAGAACGGTTGGAAGGAATCTCTGGCTCTCGCAGTCAAGAAGGAGATGCGCGCGGAAGGTGGATACCTGTTTCAGATAGAGAAGTGCAAGAAGCTCAAAATGGTGGCGATCTTATTTTGACAATAAATCACACGGTGCAGTTTGAGGTGGAAAAAATTCTAAAGGAAACGATGGAAAAGTTTAGTGCGGACAAGGCAACCGCAGTTGTGATGGATCCAAAAACCGGAAAAATTTTAGCACTGGCAAATCAACCAAGTTTTAATCCAAATGATTTTTCTTCCACGGAAGACATTTCTCGCTTTGTTAATCCTGCAGTAAGCGAACCATATGAATCAGGATCAGTTTTCAAGGCCTTCACTGAAGCGATAGGCATAGATGATGGAAAGATAAATGCAGACACCACATATGTTGACACGGGGGTCGTGGTTGAGGCTGGATATGAAATTCATAATTCTGATATGAAAGCCAATGGTGTTCAAACAATGACAGAGGTTTTGGAGAAGTCATTGAATACTGGCGTTATTTATATCGAGAAACTTGTTGGTAACAAGAATTTTGCTGATTATGTCGAAAGATTTGGTTTTGGACAAAAAACCGGCATTGAATTGCCGGGGGAGGTTCCAGGGAATACTAGAAATTTGCTTAATCCAAAAACGACAATCAATTTTTTCACAGCTTCTTTTGGGCAAGGTATTTCAGTAACACCAATTCAACTTGCTGCGGCATTTGGCGCTCTTGCTAACAAGGGCACATTGATGAAACCTCAAATTATTGATGAGATTCGTTATTCTGATGGGCGTAGCGAAAAAATCGAGCCAAAAGAAGTGCGCCAAGTTGTTACTGAAAATTCTGCTGAGCAAGTTTCAAAAATGCTTAGATCAGTTGTAGTAAACGGTCACGGCAAACAGGCTGATGTCCCAGGATATTTGGTTGGAGGAAAAACTGGAACAGCTCAGGTTGCCAAATCTGGTTCAAAAGGTTATGAAGAAGGAATGAATATTGGTTCGTTTGCTGGCTATGCTCCAACAAATGATGCTAGATTTGTTGTGTTGGTAAAAATCGTAAATCCAAAAGGCGTGCAATGGGCGGAAACATCAGCGGCTCCTGCCTTTGGAAAGATTATGAAATTTTTGTTGGAATATTATAAAGTAAAGCCGACAGAAGATCCGACAACCAGTTCGATGTATAAAACATATCAAACTGAAATTAAGCCGGTGGAAGCTGCTGCGCCGCCAACTCCTGAACCTAGCGATAAAAAGAAAAAATCGGATAATAAAAAAGATTCAGATAAAGTAATTACATCCACAGACTAAAAATGCTATAATAAAAGTATGAAATCAAAGAAAATAATTTATTTGGAAAAGATTTTGCGCGCAATGGCGGTGGTTGTCTTAAAAAGGCATAAGCCCAAAATTGTCGCAATCACAGGTTCGGTTGGAAAGTCATCCACCAAGGCTGCTGTTTTTGCTGTGCTTTCTTCCAAATTTTATGTTCGTGAGAATCAAAAAAATTATAACAATGAAATAGGCATACCACTGACCATTATCGGAGCGGATAGTGGCGGCAGGAATATTTTCAAGTGGCTCTGGATTTTTTTTAAGTGGATTTTGGTAATTATTTTTCCCAAATATCCTGAAATATTAATATTGGAACTTGGCGTCGATCGCGTGGGGGATATGAAATATTTTATGTCTTTTATAAAGCCGACAGTCGGCGTGGTTACAAATGTTTCACTTAGTCATATTGAATTTTTTAAAACTGTTGAAAATATTGCCAAGGAGAAAAGGGTTTTAATAGAATCAGTTGATAGTAATGGTTGGGCCATTTTGAATCAGGATGATGAAAACACAATTAAAATGAGTCAGAATACTGACGCGCAAGTTATTTCTTTTGGACAAAGTGAAGATGCAAAAGTAAACGCTTCTAATCTTGTTTATAATTATCAAGAAAACAAGCCGGAAGGAATAAGTTTCAAATTGAATTATGAAGGAAAAAATATTCCAATCAGATTGAAAAATATTTTGGCAGGGCATTATGTGTATGCAGCTTTGGTTGGCGTGGCTGCAGGAATTGTTTTTAAGATTAATTTGGTTGATATTGCTAATGCTCTTGAAAAATTTCGTTCTCCACAAGGAAGAATGAATTTGCTTGATGGAAAATCCGGCAGCTATATTATTGATGACACATATAACGCTTCGCCAATGTCTATGCTTGCAGCGCTCAGTGTGCTTGAGCAATTGAAGGCGCAGCGCAAAATTGCAGTGCTGGGTGATATGCTGGAATTGGGAGATCTGACTGAATCTGGTCATCGTGAAATTGGCAAAAAAATATCTTCAGCCAAAATCGATATTCTTGTTGCTGTTGGTCAGCGTATGAAATTTGCTGTGGCTGAGCTTGTGGCGCTTGGATTTCCGCCAGCAAATATTTTTCAATTTGATGATCCAATAAGCGCTAGTGAAAAAGTTTTGGAATTTTTAACGGCAGATGATTTTGTGTTGATTAAGGGTTCGCAGGGAATGCGAATGGAAAAGATAACCGAAAAAATCTTGGCAAATACGCAAAATTCAGAAAATCTTTTGTGCAGACAGTCAAAACAATGGCGAAATATTCCTTTTGTTAAGCCATAAATTTTGAGTTATCCACAGGTCATCAATTCCAATTGACTTTTTGTCAAAAAAGGAGTATAATAAAAATATAGAGGTAGGAGAAAAATAAAGAGAACAAAGCAGAACAAAATAGGGGTTGTTCAAAGTTTGGTGTAAGTCTGCACTTTGAAAACAGAAGACAGTTTCCGGATGGGAGTTGTCTTCTGTTTGTTAAAGAAGTTATTTGTCAACAAAATATTTCACAAGAAAGGAGGTGAGTACGATGACTGCAAGCAGGCGAGAATTTTTCAGAACTTCGAAAAATTTGGCAAGGGAATTGGGAGTTGGGAAAACAGCGTTTCGCATGTTTCTCCTTGGTTACCCAAGATTGTCGCTGGCTAATACTAACAATGATGACATCAGAAGGTCTTTGAAGTATGCTGATGAAGTTGTTAGTAAAAAAGAGCACAAGTCCGTTATTCCATATCTTCTTATGATATAGCCCTTGGCGCATTCAAATGAATGCAATTTATTTTTCGGTTAATATAACTGAAATTATAAATGTGCCAAGGGTTTTTTCTTTGTCTTGATTATTTTGTTATTTATGTTAAACTGGCTACTGTTGCGGTTTTATGTTAACTGATTATTTCTTTTTGTTTGGAAATTGTAAATTAGAAATTGGAAATTACATGCGTAGCATGTGCATGTCGCTATCGTCTAACGGTTAGGACATCAGGTTCTCATCCTGGAAATCGGAGTTCGATTCTCCGTAGCGATACAATATAATTTAAAAACTCCCCATAAGGGAGTTTTTAAATTGTTCTTATTTTCTACGGAGAATCGAAGGGTCATCTCGTATGTGAACGAGATGACGGGCAGAAGTGAATGTTGAGCGGAGGCGAAACAAATGAACGTAGATAAATGTGACCATAGGAACATTTAGCTCTGCCCAGGGCAACGAACAATTAGTAAATTGTGAGGCGAAAATTAGATACGAGCTTTCTGTGTGTAGCACCCCGACTGCGAGTCGGAGCGAGCAGGATTCTCCGTAGCGATACAATATAATTTAAAAACAAATAAAACAAAAATCCCTGCGTAAGTGGGGATTTTTGGTATGAAAAAGGGAAACATATCATTGGCGATATAGTTTCCCTCTGAGAGCTTTCTAGCTCAGTTTTTTTTGCGTTTGTTTTTTATGTCTACAAGGAGCTTGACCTTAATTTCTTTGCAAAGTAGGATCGCATCCCTGTTTTCATATTCCAATTTTTCATTGCCCACATAAATTGTGGCACTGTATATGCCCTTGCTGTAACTTGATTTTCGCGGGCATATTATTGGATCGCTACCTTTTTCCAGTTTCTCTAATATCTCATCAATTTCATCTTCGATGAGTTGGCGATTGGAATGTACACGCTGCTTTTTTTCGTGGTCAAGTCTTGTCATTATGGATTTGAGGAAAGTGGAGAAGCAAATCAGTTCCATACCTCCAGCTCTAAAACTGATAGTGCATGTTGATTCTTCGATTTCATCAAAAGATAGCATATCTTGACTCATAAGGGGTCCTGGGGGTTGATGGTAAAATAAGTCCCTTATTTTGCAGCTGACTGTTATTTTGGTCTTGTTTTGCTTGGCATCAATTATTTTGTAGGTAATTTCTTCACGAGAATAATGATGCTCTTTAGATAAATGTCTAAAGAAAGGATCCATTAAATTTTTTAATAGATTTTCTAGCTTGTTTGGCATCTTGCCCTCCCTGAGCAATTTTTAAATTAACTACATGGTTTTAGACCATTGTTGAGTATAGACTATTTGGAACTTTTTGTCAACCCCGTTAGAGAAATACTGACACAAGTTAAATCGAGAGAATTATCTCTATTTTAAGCTTGCATATCATAAATAAACGATTTTTGTATTTCTCTAACGGGGTCAACCCCAATTCTTGCCTTTTTTGTTTATAATGATACAATTAAGAAATTGAAATGGTTTGAATTTAAGCAATATTTTAGATATACTATGAATTTTCAGCAAATGCTGGGCGGGTTAAAAGTTGCCATTGATAAGGAAATTGAGCATTATTTTGATATTGCCATTAAAGAGGCTCAAAAAAGCGATAAACTTATTGCTGAGGCTTTGACGCATACGAAAAAAATAGCACTTGCTGGAGGGAAAAGAATTCGCGGTGCTCTTTTGTGTCAGGCATATTTTGGTGTAGGAGGTAAAGAAAAAAAGAAAATATTAAAAGTTGCTGCTGCAATTGAGCTCGTGCATCTTTTTTTGCTGGTACATGACGACATTATTGATCGTGGAGATTTGCGTCATAATCAGGATACTTTGCACAAAATGCTTGAAAAGAAATATCAGAAAAAGATATCCGACGAGAATGCTCTTCATTTTGGTGAGTCAGTAGCAATTATTACAGGAGAGATGTTGCATACAATCGCTAATAAAATAATTCTAGAAGCTGAATTTCCTTTGCAAGAAACGATGCGAGCGCTTGTGCAATTGCAAAAAATTGTGGCTCTTACTATTATTGGACAATCGCAAGATATTGGAATTGAATATAGAAAAAATGCAACTGAAAAAGAAGTTTTGGATATGTATGAAAATAAAACAGCGAGGTACACCTTTGAAGGGCCATTACATCTAGGTGCTATGCTTGGTGGCTGTATTAACAAAAAAACGTTACAATCATTAAGTGGCTATGCTGTGCCACTTGGAATTGCATTTCAAATTCAAGATGATATTCTTGGCGTGTTTGGCAGCGAAAAGAAAATGGGTAAGTCGGTTGCATCTGACATTGAAGAAGGGAAGCAATCACTTTTAGTTATAAAAGCCAGACTGTTGGCAACAAAAACAGAAAAAAAACAGCTGAATTCAATTTTAGGAAAAAACAAATTGACGCAAAAAGAAATATTGACGTTTCAAAATATTTTAAAATCAACAGGCGCATTGGAATATGCTGAAAAACTAGCTGCACAATATTTGGATAAAGGGAAAAAAGAAATTGAAAAAGCAGTTCTTTTGCCTCAGTCCAAAGAATTTCTCGTTGGGTTGGTGGAATATTTGGAAAAAAGAGAAGTATGAGCTCGCTTTGCGAGAATTCCTAATTTCTAATTACTAATTTCCAATTAATATCTAATGAATTAATTCAAAATTTTTTCATTGAGATTTGGTTTTTTGTTAGATATTAGAAATTAGATATTAGAAATTTGATCGTATAAATAGTTTCAAAAAATATCAATATGACACAGAGTTTTATAAAAGAAAACAATAGTCTTCCTTCACACATCGCTATCATTCCTGATGGAAACAGGCGATGGGCAAAAGAAAAAAATCTTGAGCCGTGGGAGGGTCATAAGGCTGGTGCGGAAAAATTGGAGCAATTGGCGCGCTGGGCTTTTGATAATGGGATTTTCTGTCTTTCCTTCTGGGGGTCTTCTTTGAAAAATCTTGAAAAGAGACCACTTAGGGAAAAACAGGAATTATTAAAAATTTATGAAGAATATTTCGAAAAATTAATTGTGGATGAAGATATTCATCGCAACCGCGTAAGAATAAATGTGATTGGAAAATGGGAAAGTCAGTTTCCAACATCTTTAAAAAAGATTATACTTGAGGGAGTTGAAAAAACGGCTCACTATGATCAGCACGAACTTAATTTCTTTTTGGCTTACAGTGGTGATGATGAAATGCTGGATGCCGTTCGAGCAATTGCCGGAAGTGGAATTGATCCTAAAAAAATCACAGCCGAGACGATTAAACAAAATTTGATGACCAACAAATTGCCAGCAGTTGATTTGTTGATTCGAACAGGCGGCGAACCTCATTTGAGTGTAGGGTTTATGATGTGGGATATTGCTAATTCATATTTATATTTTTCAAAAAAATATTTTCCCGATTTTAATGAAACTGAATTATCCGAAGCTATAAATGAATATGCTGCTAGTGGGAAGAGGAACGGGAAATAGTCATACAACATACAACCCCAGTTAAATATTGTGGAGTACCACAATTTAACGGGGTAAACATATAACATATAACAAGAGCCAGATTATATTATGAAAAAGTTTTTATTTGTATTTTTTGCGTTATTTTTATTTTTTCCCTTGGCGACTTTTGCGCAAGAGAAAAAGCAAGCTGTTTATTTTTATGCGACTTGGTGTTCACATTGCCAGAAGGTGGATTCTTTTTTGAAAGAAAATGACTTTTATGATAAATATGACATTAAAAAGTTTAATTTTGATGAAAGAGAAAACAAAATTCTTTTGAAAAATGTGCTTGATGGAAAAATGATTGCGGACGGTGGAATTCCGGCGATGATTATTGATGAAGAAGTTTTTATGGGAGACGTTCCTATCATTGATGCTTTTGAGAAAAAAATGGAAGCTTCAAGCGGAACAGCGCTGCAATATGTTGAAAAGTTTGGAATTGGAAAGCAAGATGCAATTAAAGAATCTCCAAAACCGAAAAAGGAGGAATTAAAAAATAATAATGAAGGCGTGGCTTTGCCATTACTCTTAGGTGCAGCACTAAGCGATGCTATTAATCCCTGTGCCTTTGCAGTTCTTATTTTGCTCGTGGGGACCGTGCTGAGGGCGCAAGGCAGGCGCAGGGCACTTTGGGCGGGACTTTTGTTTTCTTTGGCGATTTTCATTTCATATTTCCTGATGGGATTGGGACTTTATAGGGCGATTACGATTTTTAATATTCCAAAATATTTCTCATTGGTTGTTGGATCATTGGCTATTTTGATTGGACTGGCAAATTTTAAGGATGTTTTCTGGTATGGAAAATTGTTTGTTATGGAAGTGCCATTGTCTTGGCGTCCAAGAATGCAAACCATTTTGAGACACGCTACCAGTCCTTTTGGTGCGTTTACGAGCGGACTTTTAGTTAGTTTGTTTTTGCTGCCTTGTTCTAGTGGTCCATATATTGTGATCGTGGGGTTATTGGCAGAAAAAGTTAATGTGGCAGTTGCAACTTCGCAGCTTGCTTTGTATAATTTTATTTTTATTTTGCCAATGCTTGCGATAACCTTGGGAATGTATTTCTTTAATTTTCAAATGGCTGAATTGGAAAAAATGCGCAGAAGTAATCTGAAAGTTTTGCATGCGATCGTGGGAACGATTATGGTTTTGATGGGGTTGTATTTGATACAGGGATGGCTGTAATAAGTTATAAAGTTATAAAGTTGTAAAGTTTGCGAGGTATTAAATTTTTTTAATTTTTAATTTTAAAAAATATGGAAATGGAATTTACAGACCAGAATTTTGAACAGGAAGTTATCAAGAGTGATGTGCCAGTGTTGGTTGATTTTTGGGCACCTTGGTGTGGACCGTGTCAGATGATGGGACCAATTGTGGAAGAATTGGCAAAAGAAATGGGCGACAAGGCAAAAGTTGGGAAACTTAATGTTGATGAAAACGGAGAAATTTCATCAAAATTCGGCATTATGTCTATTCCCGCTATCAAAATCTTTAAGGGTGGAGTTGTCGTGAAAGAATTTGTGGGAGTTCAATCTGCGGAAAATCTTAAAAAAGAATTAGAAACACTTGCTTAAGAAAAACTTTAATAAAAACAAGTCTGTAATTTATTCGGGCTTGTTTTTTTTATTTTCACTAAAATGCTTTTTGAATCCATATATCCATTTATGGATATGTAATCATACCTGTATTTATGTCTATAATTTCTTAAAAAAAACCACAAATCAGCGGTCGTATGTTACTTGGTTTTTTGATGATTACATTTTTTTTATTCACAATTAAGTATTTTTAGTATACAATTAAGTTATGTCAGAATGTCAACAACTCAAATCCGAATACGCACAACTTGAAACCCTCAAACAAGAATTTGAGACGGCTTTTGATGACGCTGTAAAAAGTGGAAACACGGAGAAAGCAAAACAACTTAAAACTGAAATTCAAGAAAAATTAAAAAGCTTAAAAGAAAAAATAGTGCCCAGAGAGATTAAGGCAATTTTCATAAATCCCGAAACCAGCGAGCAAAAAG
>Ga0209319_1002025_pt1 | contig 13922 bp, 7 predicted proteins | sample RifGroE2_FD_184000 | JGI IMG/M metagenome (GOLD analysis project Ga0209319, IMG submission 184000) | Groundwater microbial communities from Rifle, Colorado - Groundwater E2 (SPAdes) (version 2) | ecosystem: Environmental > Aquatic > Deep subsurface > Groundwater | place: Rifle, Colorado, United...
CCACGGTCGGGCGGTCAACCGGTGGAGCCCCGATGCGACCCACCTGATGGGCGTGATCAACGACTGCCTGCCTAATCTTACTCCATGGAAGTGGGCGGCGGGCCCCTTCGACAGCACCTCGTCGGACTCCATCGGCTTTAATTTCAACTGGGGCGATTCGCTGATCTGGGGGGAGAACTTTGTAACCTTCGTGCCCCTGGAGATGCAGGCCGCCACCAGCAACAATCTGGGGCTGGGCACGCCGTTCGCCGGCAATATGCTGGTCTACCCGGTGTACCGGATCGACTCCACCGCCTACGGGGTGGAGGGCCGGCCGGCCGACGGCGGAAAGCCTCTGGTTTTGCGGCTGGAGCAGAACTGGCCCAATCCCATCAAGGATCGGACAACCATCAGGTATCAGCTGCCGAAGGAGAGCAGGGTCAGCCTGACGGTCTACAACGTGGTGGGCCAGGCGGTCAAGCGGTTCGACCAGGGGACCAAGCCGGCCGGGTATCACCAGATCAAATGGAGCGACAATACCCTGCCCAACGGCATCTACTTCTACCGGCTGCAGGCCCGCCTATGCCAAGGCTCCGGCGGACAAGCCGGGGAGTTCAGCGCGACAAAGAAACTGTTGATAGTCAGGTAAACTCGGATCAAGGCAGTTTAAGCGATAAAGCCCCGCTTCAGGCGGGGCTTTTTATATTCGCTCCGGTCTGGTTAATGGGCCTGACATATTTTAGTTGTAAAGGGGCCGGGGATTTGATAAAATGAACCCCGTTTGTTAGTAAACATATAAATAATTCATAAACCAAAACCACAAATAAGGAGCGTATGTCAAGGAAAGCAATGTTGGTTCTATCGCTGGTCCTGATGGCCGGCCTGGCCTGGGCCAAACCCGAACCGGGCGCCGATGGCAGACCCGACTACGCCAAGGCTTCGTCGGACAAGCCCCTGCCGCCGCACCTGCGGCACAAAGGGCCCCAGGCACAGAAACAGCAGCCGGTAAAGATGAGGCAGCAACCGGGCCGTTCCCGGATGCCCGGACGGACGGACCTCTCCAAAACATCAAAGGCCAACTCGGCCAAGTTCGGAAAAGCCCAGCCCCGGCCGGGCATCAAGGGCCTGGTCAAGGACGATTTTCTGGTGAATGACGACATCACCGGCATCGGCTACTCCGCCGGCTACCAGTACGACCCCAAGGCGGCCCTGCTGCCCACCGGGGAGATGATGGTGGTTTGGTACGACTACCGTAACGACTATGACTACCAGATATTCGGCCGCCTTTTTGACGCTTCAGGCAACCCGGCGGGGGAGGATTTCCTGATCAACGAACTCAACGGTTGTTCCGCTTATGAACCGTCCATCGCCGCCTGCGGCAACGGCTTTGTGGTGACCTGGTATGACTACCGCAACGGAAACGGCTACGACATCTATGCCCAGCGCTATAGCTCGACAGGCTCAGCCTTGGGCGTAAACTTTTTAGTGAACGACGACGCGTCAGGCTACGACCAGGATTATCCCTGCGTGGCGGCCAACGACAGCGGGTTCATCATAACCTGGGAAGACTATCGCAACGACAACGACTACGACATCTACGCCCAGCGCTATGATGCCTCGGGTGCGGCTTTGGGCTCCAACTTCCTGGTAAATGACGATGTGTCGGGCTACGACCAGTATTATCCCAGCGTGGCCCTCAGCGACAGCGGCTTCGTGATCACCTGGGATGATTACCGCACCGGCAGCGTCTTGGAAATCTACGCCCAGCGCTTTAATGCCGATGGCGACACCCTGGGCGGCAACTTTTTAGTGAACGACGGCGGGAGCAATGATACGTGGTGCCCCAGCGTGGCGGCCAACGACAGCGGGTTCATGATCGCCTGGTATGATTATCGCAACGGGGACGCTGACATCTACGCCCAGCTTTACAATCCCAACGGCGACTCAGTGGGCGGCAACTTTTTGGTGAACGATGACGGCACCGGCAACGACCAATACACCTGGGGCGCTTCCAATGTGGCGGCCAGCGACAGCGGGTTCGTGATTGCCTGGTACGACTACCGCAGCGGCAGCTACTACGATACCTACGCCCAGCGCTATGATCCGGCAGGCTCGGCCCTGGGCGGCAACTTCATAGTGAATGACACCACCTCCATCTACTGCTACGATCCCAGCGTGACGGCCAATGACAGCGGGTTTGCAGTGGTCTGGTACGATACCCGCTACAACCCCAGCGGGTACTACGACATATTCTGCCAGCGCTATGACGCGGCAGGCTCGGCATTGGGAACTAATTTCATGGCCAACAACGACACCGGAACCGCCGACCAGTGGGACGCCTCGGTGGCCATGGACGCCTCCGGCAACTCGGTGGCGGTGTGGTATGATCTGCGTAACGATGATGGCACCTGGAACACCGAGGACATTTACGGCCAGAGCTACGACGCGGCTGGAAATCCGGTGGGCTCCAACTTCATCATCAACGATACCACGGGCACCTTCAATCGCTATGGCTACGATCCCCGGGTGGCCTTTTTGCCGGGTGGAGGGTTTGTGGTGGCCTGGGGCGGCTACGACTTCGGCGGGAACGGCCAGATCTATGCCCAACTGTTCGATTCGGCCGGGGCGCCGGTGGGAGGCAACTTTGAGGTCAGAGACGTCAGCAGCAGCTACGGATATAGTCCCGACGTGGCGGCCAGCGACAGCGGCTTCGTGATCACCTGGTGGGACCACCGCAACGGCAATGACGACATCTACGCCCAGCTTTACAAGGCCAACGGCGACACCATCGGAGGAAACTTCTTGGTGGATGATGGCGGAAATTCCCAATATAACCCCAGAATAGCATCCAACGCCAACGGGTTCGTGGTCACCTGGTATGACTACCGTAATGGCAACGCCGATATTTACGCCCAGCTATACAAGGCCAACGGGGACACCGTGGGCGGCAACTTCCTGGTGGACGACGGCGGCGGTTCCCAATACGATCCCAGCGTGGCCATGGCGGACAGCGGGTTCGTTATCACTTGGCATGACGACCGCAACGGCGACTGGGACATCTACGCCCAGCTTTTCAATGCCAACGGCGACACCCTGGGCGGCAACTTCCTGGTGAACGACAATGCCAGCGGGAATAACCAATATTATCCCAGCGTGGCCCTGTCTCCGGACGGACACAATATGGTGATCGGCTGGGAGGACTACCGGAACGATCCCAACGAAAACCTGGCCCAGATAATGGCCCAGAAATACGTGGACGGGGTGGCGGCCGGCGGCAACGTGGTGGTCAACGGCAGTACAATTTCTAACCGGTATTTCTGGGGCGGCAAGCGGATAGCCAGCACCAACCAGCGGATACTGTTCAGCTGGGACGACAACCGCCGGATGAAGGGATACGATATCTACGCCAAGCTGACCGACTGGGACCTGCAGCACATCGAGGCCGAGCCCCCGGTGATCTCCTATGTCGACTCGCTGGGCGACGACGCCATCGCCCCCTACGGTCCTTACACCATCAAGGCGGTGGTAAGCGACAACCAGCTGTTGTCGCACGTCAAGCTGCTGTATCAGATCAACGGCGGAACGGCGGATACCCTGGACATGTCTTTTGTGTCGGCCGATACCTTTGAGGCCGTGATCCCGGCGCAGGTTTTGGGGGCATATGACACGGTGTCAGTGGATTACTGGGTTATAGCCCGGGATTCCAGCTGGAACACCGCCGCCTCAAGCGTCTATGGCTTCAAGGCCCTGGAGCTGACCGGGGTGGCCGGCCAGCCGGCCACGATCATCCCCGGGAGCTTTGCCCTGAACAACGCCTACCCCAACCCCTCCAGGGGGCAGACCACTTTCAAGTACCAGCTGCCGAGGGAATCCAGGGTCAGCCTGGCGGTCTACAACGTGGTGGGCCAGGCGGTCAAGAAATTCGACCAGGGCGCCCAGCCGGTGGGGTATCACCAGATCAATTGGAGTGACAATACTTTGCCTAACGGCGTCTACTTCTACCGGCTGACAGCCGGAAACTTCAGCGCCACCAAGAAACTGTTGATAGTAAGGTGATCTCGGATCAGGCAGTTTAAGCGAAAAAGCCCCGCCGAAGGCGGGGCTTTTTATACCCATTTTTAAAGTAAAAAAATGCTCCACTTTGTTATTGCAGTCCGGGCTTAATTATTGTAACATTATCACTGGCGTGGGGCATACGACGGTAGACAGTATACGGTTTTTGCGTTACTCTCTCTCTGACGGCTCCCTACCCACCCGTTCAATCTGCCGGGCGGGAAGGATTCTCAGGGTGACAATCGTGCATTAAGTAAAAAGCCCCGGTGTTCTCTGTGTGCTTGGTGTGAGAAAGGGTTCCCTGGATCGCTTCACTTCGGTAGCCATTCAAGGGGTTATGCTCAGTGCGGGCTCTTGTCAGGTAAAATCATTTTCTCAATGACGGCTCCCTACCCACCCGTTCAATCTGCCGGGCGGGAAGAGGTCTCAGGGTGACAGGTTTGTATTGATAAAAATTTTGGTGTCTTGGTGATTAAAGCTATGGATTCCTGCCTGCGCAGGAATGACAATATCAAATAAAAATTCATTAATAAATTTTTATGCCGGCAAAGGATCAAGCCAAACGGGCCTGGGTGGTCTCGGTGGACATGGGCTACGGGCACCAGCGGGCCGCCTACCCCCTGAACGAGATCGCCAACGAGCGCATTATCACCGCCAACAACGACCAGATCATCTCGGAACGGGAGCGGGGCATCTGGCAATGGAGCCGCATCGGCTACGAGACGGTATCCCGGCTGAAGACCATCCCCGGGATCGGCAAGTTCATCTTCGGGGCCTACGACAGCCTGCAGGCCATCGCGCCGTTCTATCCCTTCAAGGTGAACGCCCGGCCCAATCTGACCGTGCTCCGGGTCAAGGGCCTGATCAAGCGCTGGGGGCTGTGCAGCAGCCTGATCGACTACGTCAAGAAGGAAAAACTGCCCATGGTCACCACCCATTTCATTCCGGCCCTGGCGGCCGACTACCTGGGGCTGGATGACGTCCACTGCATAGTCACCGATACCGACATCAACCGGGTGTGGGTAACGGACAAGCCCGCCCAGACCAGGATCAAATACCTGACCCCCTCGCGCCACGCCGCCATCCGCTTAAGGCAGTACGGGGTGCCCGAGGACCGGATCATCATGACCGGCTTCCCCCTGCCCCGGGAGAACACCGGGGGCCGGGACCAGAAGGTCCTGAAAAAGGACCTGGCCGAGCGCCTGCCCAACCTGGATCCCAACAAAAAGTTCATCACTGCCTACGACGAGGTGCTGAAGAAATACCTGGGCGAGACCAGGGCCAAGAGCAGCCATCCCCTGACCCTGTGCTATCTGGTGGGGGGGGCCGGGGCCCAGACCGAGATCGGCATCACCATCGTCAAGGCCCTGCAGAAGAAGCTCTGCGCCGGCGAGATCAGGATCAACCTGGTGGCCGGCACCCGGCTGGACGTGGCCTCGTATTTCAACCGGGAGTTGAAGGCCCTGGGCATCGATCCCCAGACCAACTCGGGGGTCAAGGTGGTCTACGCCCTGGACAAGCGGGCCTACTTCGCCCAGATCAACCAGGAGCTGCGGACCACCGACATCCTGTGGACCAAGCCCTCGGAGATGTCGTTCTACACCGCGCTGGGCCTGCCGGTGATCATCGCCCCGCCGGTGGGGGCCCACGAGAAGTTCAACCAGGAGTGGCTGGAGCACATCGGCTCGGGCTTCGTCCAGGAGGATCCCCGCTACGTGGACCAGTGGCTGTATTACGTGCTGGAGAGCGGGAAATACGCCGAGGCCGCCTGGCACGGTTTCATGAACGCGCCGTCGATGGGGACCTACAACATCGAGGATGCCCTGTTCGGCAAAGCGGGGGATTAATTGAACGCTGATTTGATGGATTTGGTTTAGGATAGCGTAATCCTTAGGTTGATAAGCCAGCCTGGCTATCCGAAGGATCTGCCCGCGAAAAGAACGAAAAAGGTTTTGGTGCCGACCCCGCCCTCCTGGCGGTAGTGTCATTCCCGACTTGATCGGGAATCCATAATCCCTTCCCGCATCGGGAAGGGGAAGGGGTTAGGTCCGTTCTTATCCAAGGCATTCATTTTACAAACCTATAATTAAGTTTATCGACCATGCCGGAAAAGAAAATAAAAATATCCGACGAGGTGACCCGCCAGGGGATCGACAAGGAGTCGCTCAAAAGATCCTTCCTGGACCACATCTCCTTCTCGCTGGCCAAGGACAAGTATTCGGCCACCAAGCGAGACTACTATCTGAGCCTGGCCCTGGCCATCCGGGACCGGCTGGTGGAGCGCTGGGTGCGGACCCAGCAAAAGTATTACCAGGTGGACGCCAAGCGGGTCTACTACCTGTCGCTGGAATTTTTGATGGGCCGCAGCCTGGGAAATTCCATCATGAACCTGGAGATGGATTTCGCCTGCCGCAAGGCCCTGGAGGAGCTGGGATTCGACCTGGAGGAGATGATGGACGTCGAATGGGATGCCGGGCTGGGCAACGGCGGCCTGGGCCGCCTGGCGGCCTGCTATCTGGACTCGATGGCCTTTCACGCCCTGCCGGCCTACGGCTACGGCATCCGCTACGAGTACGGGATATTCTTCCAGAAGATCCAGAACGGCTACCAGGTGGAGACCCCGGACAACTGGCTGAGATACCAGAATCCCTGGGAGCTGCCCCGGCCGGAGCACCTGTATCCGGTGAAATTCTACGGCCGGGTGGAGGTGGACAAATGGCCCGACGGCCGGCCCCGCTTCCGGTGGCAGGACGGCGAGGAGGTGATGGCCATGGCCTACGACACCCCGGTGCCGGGCCACGGCAACGACACCGTCAACACCCTGCGGCTGTGGTCGGCCAAGGCCACCCGGGAGTTCGACCTCAGTTATTTCAACAGCGGGGACTACGTGGCGGCGGTGGAGGACAAGAACCAGAAGGAGAACATCACCCGGGTGCTGTATCCCAGCGACAATGTCTACCAGGGCAAGGAGCTGCGCCTGAAGCAGCAGTATTTCTTCGTCTCGGCCACTTTGCAGGACGCCATCCGGCGCTATAAAAAGACCCAGCCGGACATGACGGCCTTTCCCGAGAAGACCGTCTTTCAGCTCAACGACACCCACCCGGCCATCGCCATCCCGGAGCTGATGCGGCTGCTGATGGACCAGGAGGGCATGGAGTGGCAGGAGGCCTGGGACATCACCGGCCAGGTGTTCGCCTACACCAACCACACCGTGCTGCCGGAGGCCCTGGAGCACTGGCCGGTGGACATGATCGAGCGGATGCTGCCCCGTCATTGGCAGATCATAGGCGAGGTCAACCGCCGGCTGATGGACGAGGTGGGAGAAAAATACCCGGGCGATGAGCAGAAGAAGCAAGCCATGTCCATTATCTCGTCCGGCCCCGAGCCCCAGGTGCGGATGGCCCACCTGGCCATCGCCGGATGCTTCTCGGTGAACGGGGTGGCCGAACTGCACACCCGGATCCTCAGGGAGATAGTGTTTCCGGAGTTCAACGAATTCTTCCCCGGCAAGTTCAACAACAAGACCAACGGCATCACCCCCCGCCGCTGGCTTAAGAAATGCAACCCGGGGCTGTCCGAGCTGATCACCAAGCATATCGGGCCGGAGTGGATCAAGGATCTGACGCTGCTCAAGGAGCTGGCCCCGCTGGCCGGGGACTCGCTGTTCCGCGAAAGGTGGCGGGTGGTCAAACGGGAGAACAAGATCCGGCTGGCGGAATACATCCGGACCCACAACGGGCAGGAGATCAACGTCAATTCCCTGTTCGACGTCCAGGTAAAGCGTTTTCACGAGTACAAGCGCCAGCTGCTGAACGTGCTGGGGGTGATCGCCCAGTACAACCGCATCAAGAAGGACCCCAAAGCGCCGGTGGTGCCGCGCACCGTCATCTTCGGCGGCAAGGCGGCCCCCGGATATTTCATGGCCAAGCTGATTATCAAACTCATCAACTGCGTGGCCGACAGGGTCAACAGCGACCCCGATATCGGCAACAAGCTCAAGGTGGTCTTTCTGGCCAACTACGGGGTGTCGCTGGCCGAGCTGATCATGCCGGCCGCCGAGCTGTCGGAGCAGATATCCACCGCCGGGATGGAGGCCTCGGGCACCGGCAACATGAAGTTCGCCCTGAACGGGGCCCTGACCATCGGCACCCTGGACGGGGCCAACATCGAGATCATGGAGGAGGTGGGCCAGGACAACATCTTCATCTTCGGGCTGACGGCCGAGGAAGTATCCCAGTTAAGGGCCAGGGGCTACGATCCCCAAAATCAGTATCATTCCAACGGCCAGCTCAAAGAGGTGCTGGACCAGCTGGACGACGGATTCTTCTGCCGGGATGATCCCGGGCTGTTCAAGCCCATAGTGGACAGCCTGCTGAAGCAGGGCGACTACTATCTGCTGCTGGCCGACTTCGCCTCCTATATGGAATGCCAGGAGCGGGTCAGCCGGACCTATCTCGATCCCGACCAGTGGTCCCAGAAGGCCATCATCAACGTGGCCCGGATGGGGAAATTCTCCAGCGACCGTTCCATCAAGGAATACGCCGAGCAGATCTGGCAGGCCCGATCGGTGCCGATCGAGTAGGCGGTAGTTAATAGTTGTGGGTCATCAGTAATTGGTAATCCGCTAGTATTCAGTAAACATCATCACCAAATATATGGAAGGACAGTTTATGGCGGGGCAGGAATTAAAGTGGAACCTCAACGACATCGTGGCCAAGGGAAAATTCGACCAAACCTATTCCGGGATCGAAAAGGACATCGCCGGGATGGCGGAGCAGATAAAGCTGCTCAAGCCCCAGATGTCGCTGGGCGAATTCAAGCAGGTCATAGAATTCCGCGAGGATTTGAAGACCAGGGTGTCGAAGATCTCTGCTTACGGCGAGCTATGGGAGAATGCCGACCTGAAGTCACAGGACGCCAAACTGTACAAAGCGCGCACCCAGGACCTGGGCATCAAACTGTCCGATGCCCTTCTTCCCCTGGAACACTGGCTTAAAGGGCTGACGGTGGAGGGCCTGGAGAAGCTGGACGACTTCAACGCCAACCGGCTGTTCGCCGAACTGCCGGATCTGGAGTACGTATTCAACTATAACCGGGCGGCCGCCCAGCACACCTTAAGCCAGGGCGAGGAGAGGCTGATCACCCGCAAGAGCGTCACCGGCTCCCAGGCCCTGGTGGATATGTACAACCTGGTCACCGACAGCTTCGAGTATAAATTCCAGCCCAGGGGCGGAAAGGCAAAGGTATTCAAGACCCAGGGCCAGGTGCGCAATTACTATTACAGCGCCAAGGCAGCGGAGCGGGAGGCGGCCTATAAAGCCGTCTTCAAACCCTACCATGACAACGAGGACAAGCTGTTCGTCATCTACCGGGCGCTGGCCAAGGATTGGGACAACGACGCCCGGCTGAGGAACTTCCCCGGCCCCATCTCCATGCGAAACTTCTACAACCGGGTGCCGGATGCGGCCATCAACACCCTGCTGGAGGTCTGCCAAAAAAACGTGGGGATATACCAGGATTTCTTCCGTTACAAGGCCAAACTGCTGAAGATAAAGAAACTGCGGCGCTACGACCTGTACGCCCCGCTGGAGGCCCCCAGGTCAAAAATGTCGCTGCCCGCGGCCAAAAAGCTGGTGCTGGAGATCTTCCGCGACTTCGCGCCGGGCTTTGCCGACAAGGCCGAGTCCATCTTCAAGGCCGATCACATCGACAGCCATCCCCGGCCGGCCAAGGACACCGGGGCCTTCTGCTCCGACATCGCGCCGGGGGTCACCCCCTACATCCTGCTCAACTACACCGGCAACAATTCCTCGGTGTCCACCCTGGCCCACGAGCTGGGGCATGGGGTCCACGACCTGTACGCCCAGAACCATTATTATACCTCGTCCCACACTACCCTGCCGCTGGCCGAGACGGCCTCCACCATCTCCGAGCTGATGGTGTTCGAAAAACTGCTGGGCCAGGCCAGATCCGACAAGGAGCGCCGGTCCATGCTGCTGGAGAAGCTGGGCGACTCCTACGCCACGGTCATCCGCCAGGCCTATTTCGTGATGTTCGAGAACCAGGCCCACCAAAGGATAACCCAGGGCATCAAGTCCGACCAGCTGAGCGACCTGTACCTCAAGCAGCTGCGTTCCCAGCTGGGCTCGGCGGTGGAGGTGGCCGAGGAATTCCGCAGCGAGTGGTCCTACATTCCGCACATCTTCCAGACCCCGTTCTACTGCTACGCCTACAACTTCGGGGAGCTTTTGGCCCTGGCCCTGTTCGCCCGGTACAAGGACCAGGGCAAGCCCTTCGTGCCCAAGATCGAGAAGATCCTGGCCTACGGCGGCTCCCAGAGTCCGGACCGGATCATCAAGGAGGTGGGCATGGACATGTCCTCGCCGGAATTCTGGCAGGGAAGCTTCGAGGTGGTCAAGAGCTGGCTGAGCGAGCTGAAGAGACTGTCAAAATAACCATTCCAAGGGCTGCCGGCATCCGGCAGCCTTTTTTGGTGACGTCAGCTCGAGAAAGACGGACCCCTCTCCGGCCTCTCCCCCAAAGGGAGAGAGGCCCAATACTATATTTTTGGGTTGCGGAAATACGCAACCTGTAGTAATATGAAAAAATGGTCATTTTGGTTTCTTTCCTCATCGACCGGCTGAACAATTCCCGGCTGGGGCGGGAGGATCCCGCCCTGCCGCTTCAGCAGTCAATAAAAAATGAAATTTCAGGGCAGGCTCATCCCTGATAAATCAGAAGAGGGTCGATCTTGCCTGTCACGAAATATATTAGCAATCAAAACTATCGGAGGCATTATGAAGAAAATAGTTATGATCCTAACCCTTCTGGCGGCGGCTCTGATCCAAAACGGCTGGACGGCCAGGCCAGCCGGGCCCGGGGATAATTTCCGTTTGGTGGTGCTGGCCGACCGCACCGGCGGAGCCAATCAAAAGGCCTTCGAGATGGTGCTGAGGGATATCGAGTGGATGAAGCCGGATCTGGTGGTGACGGTGGGAGATCTCATCCAGGGCTATGCTGACTCGGCCGGGACGGTCAAGGACTGGGATGCCACCCTGCCGATGTTAAAAGCGCTCTCCTGCCCGGTGTACCTGACCCCCGGCAACCACGACATCACCACTCCCGAGGTGCGCAGCATATTCATCAAAAAGACCGGACGCAACCCCTATTATTCCTTCGATCACCAGAACAGCCATTTCATCGTGATGGACAACTCACTGGTGGAGACCCTGGACAAGATGGATCCCGCCCAGATCAGGTGGCTGGAGAAGGACCTGAGATCGCTCAGGAACAGATCCGGCATCTATATTTTCATGCACAAGCCGTTCTGGGCGGCGGGGGTGGGGGCCGGACAGCCGGACAAGCTGCACGACCTGTTCAAGAGATACAAAGTTACGGCGGTGTTCGCCGGGCACTGGCACAATTATGCCTCGGAGGTCATTGATGGCATCCGCTACGTGGTGATGGGCAGCTCCGGGGCGGATATCGGCCCTTCGGAAAATATCAGCCTGGCCGGCTTCTACCAGTACCTGTGGGTCACCGTCAAGGACGGAAAATTCAGCCCGGCATTGGTGCGGGCCGGCAATACCTTTGATCTAGATCACGTCAGCCTTAAGGAGGAGACCTTCGCCCATCAGATACCCACCAAGGCGGTGTTTGTTGATGGGCCGGAACTGATCGAGGGCAGAAAATTATCATCCCTGGAGGCCGAGGTCAGGATCAAGAATCCCACAGACAAGCCTATAAAAACCGAGATCTTATGGGAGACCGGCCAGAACTGGAAGGCTGTCAAGAACAGCATCCCGGTGGAGATAGCCCCCGGCGACAGCTTGAAGTCCGTCTTCAGGTTCAAAGGCTCCGGAACCCTGTATCCCCTGCCGGTGATGAAAATGTCCTATCCCTTCGGGCGCGATAAATTTTATAACCTGGAGATGAGCCCCAATGTGACCCGGATCCTGGAGTGCCCCCGGGCCAAAAAATCTCCGGCCATCGACGGCCGGTTCGATAAGAATGAATGGCTGGGGGCCGGCAAGATAGCCGATTTCTGCGGCTGGGACGGCAATCCGGCATCGGCCGATCCCACCCAGGTCTACTTCATGCACGATGGGGAGAACCTTTATATCGCCGCGGTCTGCCGGGACACCGTCATGGCCCAGCTGAAGGCCGCCAAGACCGTCCGGGACGACCAGGTGTACAACGACGACTGCATCGGATTCCTGTTCGCCGCCAATAAGGACACGGTCTACCAGATGTACGTCAATCCGGCATCCACCGTCTGGGACCAGCTGATAGACAATACCCGCGACGATCTGGACCAGAAATGGAACGGCGGCTTCCAGGCCAAGGCCCAGGCCGGGGAAAGGGAATGGGTGCTGGAGATGAGGGTGCCATTAAAGGATATCGGCCTGCCGGTGCTGAACAAGGCAGCCGAGATGAGGATGAACATCCGCCGCAAGCAGCAGCGCAACAACCAGTCGGCCCTGTGGATGTACGACTGGTCGTACCAGACCAAGAACTTCGGAGTGGTCAGGTTCAAATGATAAAGCCGGGAGTAGCATGAATGTTTGGGCCGGCGGGATGTCCGCTTTCCTGAACAGGAAGGGGTTAAAGTTATGCTGATCGCTTTCAACAAACCATACGGGGTGCTGTCGCAGTTCACTTCGGACGATCCCCGCCATGTGACCCTGGCCAAGTTCGGCTTCCCCAAGAACGTCTATCCCCTGGGGCGGCTGGACGCCGACTCCGAGGGCCTGCTGCTGTTGTCCGACGAGGCCGAGCTGAACGCCAAACTATTGAATCCCCGGCAGGGCCATTCCCGCACCTACTGGGTCCAGGTGGAGAATATCCCCGGGGAGAAGGATCTTTTAAAACTGCGAAAAGGGGTAACCATCAAGGGACATCCGACCCTTAGCTGCCAGGCCATGATCCTGGATCCCCAGCCGGTGATGGAGGAACGCGACCCGCCTATCAGGTTCCGCAAAAATATCCCCACCTGCTGGCTGGAGATGGCTTTGACCGAAGGCAAGAATCGCCAGGTGCGCCGGATGACGGCGGCCATAGGATATCCCACCCTGCGGCTGGTGCGGGTCAGTATCGGAAATTATCAGTTGGGCGGCCTTAAGCCGGGGCAGCGAAAGCCGGTGACCTCCGGGGAAAGACGCAAGATATTCAACGTTTAAAGAGGTAGGAAACATGCCTATTAAAAGGATCACCTTTGCTCTGCTGTTTTTGACCGGGTGTTGCTTCTGGATCACGCCGGGCCTGGCCCAGCAGCCGATCAAGGGCCGGCTGCGGATGGCGGATTCCACCTTCATCCAGATAGTCAAGACCATAGACGGCTCCAGCAACGTAGGAAGCATCATTCAAATCGATTCTGTCAATATCCTGTTGCAAACCTCGGTGACGGCAATGACCATTCCCATCGTCAAGATCACCGAGATCAAGGAGATCCCGGCGGAGTCCATCAAAAACGGCGAGTACTGGTTCTCCAATCCCAACGCCACCCGGCTGTTCTTCGGGCCGACCGCCCAGATGCTTAAAAAAGGCCAGGGCTATTTTTCCGACACCTATATTTTCTTCCCCCAGGTGGTGTTCGGCCTCACCGACAACATCACCCTGGGAGGCGGAATATCCCTGTTTCCCGGGGGCGGCGGCAACCAGATAATTTACTTGATGCCCAAGGTCGGGATGCCGGTCAGCGAAAAATTCCATCTGGCAGGAGGGGCGTTGATCATCAAGCTTCCCGATCTCGACCAGGAGGCCTCGACGGTAGGGGTCCTTTACGGGGCCGGCACCTACGGCGGCCCCGACCGCAGCTTCACCGCCGGACTGGGCTATGGTTTTGCGGGAGATGAAATGGCCGACCGGCCGATGGTGATGGTGGGCGGGGA
>Ga0209319_1002026_pt1 | contig 13918 bp, 10 predicted proteins | sample RifGroE2_FD_184000 | JGI IMG/M metagenome (GOLD analysis project Ga0209319, IMG submission 184000) | Groundwater microbial communities from Rifle, Colorado - Groundwater E2 (SPAdes) (version 2) | ecosystem: Environmental > Aquatic > Deep subsurface > Groundwater | place: Rifle, Colorado, United...
CTTCAAGAAAAACAAAGGGATCGACCGAAGCGTCGAAATCGCCAAAGAAGAGAAAATGTATCAGCAGCAGTACTGCGGCTGCCTCTATTCCTACCTCGATGCGAAACAAAAGGGGAAAGACGTCGATCATCGCACGTATCCCTTTGACAAAGGCTGAACGGGTCGCTATAATTTATGCAATGGCAGAGAACGGAAGAAGTAGCCTTGTCGGGGAACATAGAAAGTATCGGGGTGATGGAACGATACCAAAGACAAAGCGAAAGTCGTCCGGGAGCCGGTTTTTCGAACAGAGTAGAAAAACACGTACACCGACGTTACCGGATCGAGCACAGTAATGTGAAATTTAGGTGGTACCACGCAAAAGCGTCCTTGTCAGGGCGCTTTTTTTGCGAAGGAGGGAAAGATATGCTGGAATTGTTTGTACCGACGATCGAAACCGATCGTCTGATTCTCAGACCGATCCGCATCGAAGATGCGCAGGATCTCTTCGACTATGCATCCGATGAAGAAGTCGTGAAAATGCTGAGTTGGCCGCGACACGAGACGCTTGAGCGGAGCGTGAAGTCGATCAATGAACACTTCCTGACACGCCCTCAAAGGGGAATTCCCGAAGCCTTCGCGATCGTACTCAAAGAAAACGGGAAGATGATCGGAACGGTCGACGTGCATACCGTCCGATTCGGCGATGTGGGTGAAATCGGGTATGTGCTTAACCACACCTACCATAACCACGGATACATGAGCGAAGCGCTCAAGGCAGCCATCCCGATCTGGTTTACGATGACCGGTTTCCGCAGGCTGGAGATCATGCACAACATCATCAACATCGCCAGCCGGAAAGTCATCGAAAAAGCCGGATTCATCAAAGAAGGGGTCTATCGTCAGTTAAGAAGCGAAAAAGACGGACAATACTATGATTTCCCGTTCTACGCCCTACTTAAGGAAGATATCGAAAGAGAGTAACATTATGAAAAAAACACTGGATACCAAATACAACCATCACGACGTTGAAACCGGCGTTTACGACCATTGGGTCGAAGCCGGATATTTCACCGCCGGGGATAAAAGCAAGCCGCCGTTCACCATCGTGATCCCGCCACCCAACGTCACCGGTAAACTCCATTTAGGGCATGCCTGGGACACCACCCTGCAAGACATCATCTCGCGTTATAAACGACTTCAAGGCTACGACATGCTTTGGTTGTCGGGCATGGACCATGCGGGGATCGCGACGCAAGCCAAAGTCGATGCGAGGTTGCGTGAACAAGGCATCTCGCGCTATGACCTTGGCCGTGAGAAGTTCCTTGAAAAAGCCTGGGAGTGGAAAGAGGAATACGCCGGTCATATCCGTCAACAATGGGCGAAACTCGGCCTATCGCTGGATTATTCACGCGAACGCTTCACGCTGGACGAAGGACTCAGCGAAGCGGTCAAGAAAGTCTTCGTCCAGCTCTACAACGAAGGCTTGATCTATCAAGGAAAACGGATCATCAACTGGGATCCGCTCGCCCAAACCGCCCTCTCCAACATCGAGGTCATCCACAAGGAAGTCGAAGGCAGTTTCTATACCTTCCGCTATAAAGTCGTCGAGACCGGCGAATTCATCAGCGTGTCGACCACGCGTCCCGAAACGATGTTCGGGGACGTTTGCGTCGTCGTCCATCCGGAAGACGAGAAATACAAGCACATCCACGGCATGCATGTGGAAAACCCGGCCAACCATGAAATCCTGCCGATCTTGGTCGACGATTACATCGACATCGAATTCGGTACGGGCGCCATGAAATGTACGCCGGCCCACGACCCCAACGACTACGCGCTTGCGATCAAACACCAACTGGAAATGATCGTCTGTATGAACCCCGACGGGACGATGAACGAGCGGGCAGGGGAATTCGAAGGCATGGACCGCTTCGTCTGTCGCAAAGCTTTGACTCAACGAATCAGCGAAGAAGGCAACACCGTCAAGATCGAAACCCACATCCATCAGGTCGGACACAGCGAACGGACCGACGTCATCGTCGAGCCGTATTTATCCAAACAATGGTTCGTCAAGATGAAACCCTTGGCGCAGGATGTCTTGGATGCGCAACGGGGCGAAGACCCCATCCGTTTCATCCCGCAGCGTTTCGAGAACGTCTTTGAACGCTGGATGGAAAACATCGAAGACTGGTGCATCTCCCGTCAGTTATGGTGGGGGCACCGCATCCCGGTCTGGTACCACAACACACAAGACAAGATCCACTGCGACATGAACCCGCCCCAAGACATCGAAAACTGGCATCAGGACGAAGATGTCCTGGATACCTGGTTCTCCAGCGCCTTGTGGCCGTTTAGCACCTTGGGATGGCCCCAGGAAACCGAAGACTTCCAACGCTATTACCCGACTTCCGTTTTGGTCACCGGCTACGACATCATCTTCTTCTGGGCGGCGCGCATGGCGTTCCAAGCCCGTCACTTCACAAAGAGCGTCCCCTTCAACGATTTGGTCATCCATGGTCTGATCCGCGACAGCGAAGGTCGCAAGATGAGCAAATCCCTGGGCAACGGCGTCGACCCGATGGATGTGATCGACCAATACGGGGCCGATGCCCTGCGTTTCTTCCTTTGCACCAACTCCGCCCCGGGCCAGGATTTGCGCTACTCCCAGGAAAAAGTCGAAGCCTCCTGGAACTTCATCAACAAGATCTGGAACGCGTCCCGTTTCGTCCTGATGAACCTGCCGGAAGATTTTCAATCGGAAGACCTGAGACATTGCGACCTTTCACCGATCGACCTGTGGATCATCCAACGCTTCAACGCGACGTTGGGCGAAGTCGGTGCGGCGATGGAGAAATACGACTTCGCTTTGGCCGGCAACCATCTCTATTCCTTCGTCTGGGACGACTTCTGTTCCTGGTATATCGAATTGGCGAAGTCCGGGCTCAACAGCAGCGACCACGGCATCGTCCAGGCGACCCGTACGACCCTCAAGACCGTTCTGATCGGAATCCTCAAGATGTTGCACCCGTTCATGCCCTTCGTCAGTGAAGCGATCTACGGGGCGTTGGAAGAGGGGGCGCTCTGCGTCACTTCTTGGCCTAGTACGATCGAAAGACAAGACGCGACGGCCTTGGACCAAGTCGAACTGTTGATTTCGCTGATCGGCGAAATCCGCACTTTGCGGACGGAATACAACCTCAAGCCGGCATCCCCCCTCAACATCGTACTCAATCTCGACGATGGGAAAACGGTCGACCTCTTCCAGCAACTCATCCTGGAGAAAATGGTTAAAACAACTTTGATCCATAAAATCGAAGGGGAGACCTTGCTTCGTCCGATACGCGGCGGTAGCTTCAGCGTCAAGATGAGCGAGTTGGTCGACCTCGACGTCGAGATCAAACGCCTTGAAAACGAACTTGCGAAACTGGACAACGAAATCCTGCGTTGCGAAGGTATGTTGGCGAATGAACGCTTCGTACTGAAAGCCCCGGCGCAAAAAATCGAAGAAGAGCGTCAAAAACTGGCCGAGTATCGTCGCCAACACGAAATGACGGCGCAAAAACTACAAACATTGCGCTAAAGCGTGAAAATTGAGAGCCACAGGGACGTGTTTCCTGTGGCTTTTTAGCGCTTTTTTCGCTATAATGTAAGCGTTATATGGCATAAGCCGAAGGAGGAAAAATGAGCACGAAATACGTATACACATTCTCCGAAGGTAATGGAAGCATGCGTAATCTTTTGGGAGGCAAGGGTGCCAACCTGGCCGAGATGACCAATCTCGGAATGCCCGTCCCACAAGGATTCGTCGTCACGACGGAAGCATGTTCCCGTTACTATGAGGACAAAGAAACGATCGCCGACGATATCAAGGCTGAAATCTTCAGTTATTTGGCGAAATTGGAAGAATTGACCGGCAAACAATTCGGGAACCCCGACAATCCGTTGTTGGTTTCCGTCCGTTCCGGATCCCGCGCATCCATGCCGGGGATGATGGACACCATCCTGAATCTCGGTTTGAACGACGTGGTCGTCGAAGGCTTCGCGAAACTCGCGAACAACCCTCGTTTCGCCTATGATTCCTACCGCCGTTTCATCCAGATGTTCTCCGATGTCGTCATGGAGCTGCCCAAGCACAACTTCGAAGTCATCATCGATGAAATGAAGGAAGAAAAAGGCATCAAGCAGGATACCGATTTCACCGCCGACGATTTGAAAGAAATGGTCCGCCGTTTCAAAGCCTATTATCGTGAACACAAGAACAGCGATTTCCCGTCGGACCCCAAGGACCAACTCATCGAAGCGGTCAAAGCGGTTTTCCGTTCCTGGAACAACGCACGCGCGATCTACTATCGCCGCATGAACGACATCCCCTCGGATTGGGGCACCGCCGTCAACATCCAATCGATGGTCTTCGGGAACACCGGCGACGATTCGGGAACCGGCGTCGCGTTCACACGCAACCCGGCCACCGGTGAAAAGAAACTCTACGGTGAATTCCTGATGAACGCGCAGGGTGAAGACGTCGTCGCGGGGATCCGTACGCCCAAGACGATCGACCAACTGAAAGAAGTCATGCCGCACGCCTACGACCAATTCGTCGAAATCTGCGACAAGCTTGAAACCCACTATAAAGACATGCAGGACATGGAATTCACGATCGAACACGGGAATCTGTACATGCTGCAGACGCGTAACGGGAAACGTACCGCGGCCGCCGCGTTGAAAATCGCCGTCGACCTCGTCGAAGAAGGCATGATCACCAAGGAAAAAGCGGTGTTGCAGGTCGATCCGAAACAATTGGACGCCCTGTTGCACCCACAATTCGACGCCGTTAAACTCAAAGAAGCCAAACCGATCGGACGTGCGCTACCGGCCTCCCCGGGTGCCGCTTCCGGACGCATCGTCTTTACCGCAGCAGCCGCCGTCGAATGGAAGAACCGCGGAGAGAAAGTCATTCTCGTCCGTTTGGAAACCTCGCCTGAAGACATCGAAGGCATGCACGTATCACAAGGTATTTTGACCGCCCGCGGAGGGATGACCTCCCACGCCGCCGTCGTCGCCCGCGGCATGGGCACCTGCTGCGTTTCCGGATGCGGCGAACTCAAGTTCGGCAACAAATCCTTCGAACTTGGCGGAAAAGTCTACAACGAAGGCGATTGGCTCTCCTTGGATGGAACCTCAGGCAACATCTACGGCGAAAAGATCCCGACCGTCCCCGCATCGATCACCGGCGATTTCAGAAAACTCATGGGATGGGCCGATGAAATCCGCACCTTGAAAGTACGCACCAACGCCGACACCCCCAAAGACGCACGTCAAGCTTTTGAATTCGGCGCCGAAGGGATCGGACTTGTCCGTACCGAACATATGTTCTTCGAAGCCGACCGCATCAAGGCGATGCGCGAGATGATCGTTTCCAAGTCGGAAGACCAACGCCGCAAAGCGTTGCTGAAACTGTTGCCGATGCAACGGAGCGATTTCGAAGGCATCTATGAAGCCATGGAAGGGTTCCCGGTCACCATCCGTTACTTGGATCCTCCGTTACATGAATTCCTTCCCACGGACGAAGAAGACATCGTCGCGTTGGCCAAGGAAATGAACCTGCCGGTCGAAGAGTTGAAGAACGTCGTCGTCAGCCTGCATGAATTCAACCCGATGATGGGTCATCGCGGATGCCGTTTGGCCGTCTCCTATCCTGAAATCGCCGAAATGCAGACGCAAGCCGTCATAGAAGCCGCGATCAACGTGGCGAAACGCCATCCGGAATGGAATCTGGTTCCTGAAATCATGATCCCGCTGGTCGGCGAAGTCAAAGAATTGAAGTATGTCAAAGACATCGTCGTCCGTGTCGCGGATCAACTCATCGCCGAAAGCGGAGTCAACCTGAAGTACATGGTCGGAACGATGATCGAAATCCCGCGCGCCGCCTTGTTGGCGGATGAAATCGCGAAAGAAGCCGAATTCTTCTCCTTCGGGACCAACGACTTGACGCAGATGACCTTCGGGTTCAGCCGCGACGATGCCGGGGCGTTCTTGAATTCCTACTATGATAAGAAAATCTATGAACAGGATCCCTTCGCCCGCCTTGACCAACACGGTGTCGGCAAATTGGTGACCTTGTCCTGCAAACTCGGGAAAGAAGTCCGTCCGGACATCAAACTCGGGATCTGCGGCGAACACGGAGGCGATCCGAGTTCGATCGAATTCTGCCACAACGCGGGCTTGACCTATGTGTCTTGTTCGCCGTTCAGAGTACCGATCGCCCGTTTGGCCGCAGCCCACGCCGCGCTGAAGGCGAAAAAGTAAAACCAGAGACACTTGCTTCGGCAAGTGTCTTCTTTTTCGCTTGACATCCACCCCCAACATTCGGTACGCTAAACCTAATGAAAAGGGGGATGACGATGACAAACGGAGAAGGCATCGCGATTCGCGGACTAAGCAAGAACTACGGGAAAACCATGGCGCTTGAAATGGTCGATCTTACCTTGCCCAAAGGCAAGATCATCGGATTATTGGGACCCAACGGCAGCGGGAAGACGACGTTGCTTAAAATTTTATCCGGTTTACTGATGAACTATGACGGAAGGGTGACCATCAACGGACACTCGCCGGACCTCCATACGAAACGCATCGTTTCGTATCTGCCGGATTCACCCTACTTCGCGGATTGGATGAAAATCAAGGACGCGACACGACTGTTCAAGGATATGTATCCCGACTTCAGGACCGATGTCATGGCGGCATTGCTGAGCCGATTCGAACTGAGTCCGAAAATGCGGATCAAGACGATGTCGAAGGGGATGAAGGAGAAGTTCCAACTGGCTTTGGTGATGAGCCGCAAAGCCGAAATCTATCTTCTGGATGAACCGATCGGCGGGGGCGACCCGGCCGCCCGCGACGTCATCCTGCAGACCATCCTCGCCAACTTCAACCCGGAAAGCCTGTTGCTGATTTCCACCCACCTGATCCAGGACGTGGAAAAAATACTGGATGAAGTCATCTTCATCAAAAACGGCCGGATCGTTCTCCATGAACCGCGCAACAGCGTGATCGAACGCGAAGGCAAGTCCATCGACGAAGTCTTCCGGGAGGTATTCAAATGCTGATGACCTTTTTGAAACACGAGTTCTTCTCGACCTCGCGCAAATTCGGCATCCTGTATCTCGGGATCGCCCTGTTGACGATTTCGGTGATCGTCTTCGACGATTTCGAACCGATCGTCGCGACCTTCACCTTGGCGTTCTTCGCCTGTTTCGTCCTCTTGATCATCACGATCATCTCGACCTTCGAGAAATCGATCTTCGGCCCGCAAGCCCAACTCGACTTCACCTTGCCGATTTCGACCCATGACTATCTCATCGCGAAAGTCCTGATCAACGTTTTCTGGCTTCTCTGTTCGATCGCGGTGTTCGTCGCTTGCCTGGGAGCGATCCTTTATGCGCAAAACGGGTTAGCCATGCTCGGTGAGTTCTATCAATTCTTCGTGTATGAAATGCAGAACGCAGGCTTCGTCCTAAGGACCGAGCACTGGATTTTTTTCTACATCAGTTGGATCTTGAGTTTTGTCCAGTTCCTTCTTTTGATTTCCTTCGTCTGCGCGGCCGTCCATACCCGGTACTTCCGCAGAAACAAGAAAGTGATGGCGGTCGTCCTCTATTTCGTGGTCTCGTTTGTCTTCAACACGATCATCTCGCTGATTTCACCCACCGGGGTCTTGGTCAACGGAATGTATGTCCTTCGAAACGGCGACCTCGTGGTTTCAGTGATCATCCAATTGTGCGCCATCGCCGTCCTCTATGCCTCCACCTATTATTTCTTGAACTATGAATTGGAGATCGAATAATGCCGGCGACGGCATTTTCTTTGGGTTAACGATATACTTAAGAAAGAGGTACTCAACATGAACATCGTGGTATTGGATGCCTATACATTGAATCCTGGGGATTTATCCTGGGACGGCATAAAAAAATACGGGAATCCGGTTCTTTACGACCGGACGCCTGAAGAGAAAATCGTAGAACGGGCGAAAGACGCCCACATCCTTTTCACCAACAAGACCCCGCTAAACCGAGAAACGTTGCTTCAACTCAAGAACACGAAATACATCGGGGTGTTGGCGACCGGATATAACGTCGTCGATGTCAAGGCGGCGAAAGAGTGCGGCATCGTCGTTACCAATGTCCCCGATTACGGTACCCAGGCGGTCGCCCAGCATGTTTTCGCACTGTTGTTGGAAATCACATCGCATGTCGGCCATCATAACGCGGAAGTGAAGAAGGGGAGATGGTCCGCCAGTACGGATTTCTCTTTCTGGGACTTCCCCTTGATGGAGCTCAACGGAAAAACCTTCGGGGTCTTGGGTTATGGACGGATCGGTAAAGCGACGACGAAAATCGCCAACGCTTTCGGTATGCAGGTGTTGGCGTATGATCGGGGAAGGGTAGGGATCGACGGGATGGTCGAAAAGGTTTCGTTGGAGGAACTCTACCGGCGATGCGACATTCTTTCGCTCCATCTTCCCCTGAGCGATGAAACCAAGGAAATGATCAACGAGGAAAGCATTTCGATGATGAAGGACGGGGTCATCCTGATCAATACCTCGCGCGGTCCGCTAATCGATGAGAAAGCATTGGCCCTGAACTCGAAGAAAGTCGGATACGCGGCGTTGGATGTGGTATCCAAAGAACCCATACAAGCCAACCATGTTCTCCTTGAAATCAAGAATTGCATCCTCACGCCGCATATCGCCTGGGCGCCGATCGAAGCACGTCGACGGCTGTTGGAAATCGTGGAAGAAAACTTGGCGGCATTTTTACAAGGTCATCCTATAAACGTAGTAAATTAAAACCCAGAATCGCTCCGGGTTCTTTTATAGCATGGTCGAGATGACCGAGGCTTTGGTGACGATGCCGCGTAGTACGCCATCTTCGATGACGGCCATCGGATACGGTGCAGAGACGGCGATCGGGAGGATATCCGCGATGATGGCGTCGATGTCCACGGTCGGGACATCCTGCAGCATGAAGTCGGCGACAAGCTTCTTCGATGCGGAAGCATCCAAGGCGTCCTTCGCCGTCACGATGCCCTGAAGTTTCATCTGCTGATTCACCACATAGGCCGAAGAAACCCCGTTGAGACGCATTTGCGTCAATGCACGGGCACTCCCGTCGGTCAAGCGGACGACGCATGTCGGCGTCTGCATGATTTGCGAGACGCTGACGACCTTCGTTTTATCCGCACTCTCGATAAACGTTTTCACGTAATCGTCCGCCGGATTGGTGATCATGAATTGCGGCGTGGAGACTTGGACCAAACGTCCTTCGCGTAGAATCGCGACACGATCCCCGAGTTTGAACGCTTCATCCATGTCATGGGTGATAAAGACGATGGTTTTCTTCAGTCGACGTTGGATCGTCAACAGTTCAAACTGCATTTCTTTTCGAACCAACGGATCCAAAGCGGAGAACGGTTCATCCATCAACAGAACTTCGCTATCGCTCGCCAACGCCCGTGCCAACCCGATGCGTTGTTTCATTCCGCCCGAGCAACTGTCGATGGTTTGTTCTTCGATATCCCCAAGTCCGACCAGATGAAGCATCTCACGGGCTTTCGCATAACGGATTTCCTTATCGATCCCGCGTACTTCCAAACCATAGGCCACATTGTCGATCACGTTGCGATGGCTCATCAAGCCGAAGTGCTGGAAGACCATCGAAACCTTATCCCTTCGAAACGCGATCATGTCTTTCTTGCTTAGCGTTAGGATGTCTTTCCCTTCATACAGGATTTTCCCTGTACTGGGTTCATGCAACTTATTGATGAAGCGGACAAGCGTGGATTTCCCGGATCCCGATAGACCGATGATGACGAACACTTCACCTTGGTTGATGCTTAGGTTGATGTCGTGCAAGGCGAGTGTCGCCCCGGTTTTTTGCTTGATTTCATCTTTCTTTAGCCCTTTATGCGCCAACTCGGCCGCTTCTTTTTTATTTCGCCCGTAAATCTTCGATATATTCTCAAGACGAAGGATTTCCTTCCCTACTACGTTTTCACTCATAGACTTTTCTCCTTCTCTTTTACGACGCTTTGCGTAAGGCGGTCAAGAATGATCGCGACGATGACGACCGCCATCCCCGACACAAACCCGCGCCCCATTTCGATCCGGTTGACACTGATCAGTACTTCCATGCCCAAACCGCTGGCCCCGATCATCGAACTGGTGACGACCATCGCCATCGCCATCATCAAGGTTTGGTTGATCCCTGTCATGATGGTTGCCTTGGCCTGGGGAATCTGGACTTTGATCATCGTCTGCATCCGCGTCGAACCAAAGGCACGCGCGGCTTCGACGACTTCTTCATCGACTTGACGTATTCCAAGGTTGGTTAACCGGATGATCGGAACGACGGCGTAGATTGTCGTCGCCAACACGGCCGGTGCTTTTCCAAGCCCGAAGAACATGACGGCGGGGATGAGGTAGACGAAGACCGGCATCGTCTGCATCGTATCCAGGACAGGACGCAAAATTCGATTCGCACGATCGGAAAACGACATGAGGATTCCGACCGGAAAACCGATCAGCAAGGATAGAAAGACGGAAGTCAGGACGATCGAAAGGGTGATCAGCATCAAATCCCACAGTCCGAAGAAACCGACCAATGAAAGCATGCCGGAGAACAGGGCGGCCGTTCTCCAACTTTTTTTGATGAGGTAACCCAGGACGAAGACCAAAATCAAATAGCCCCACCAGGGAACCCAGGAAAGGATATTGTATAGAGTCGAAATCATGCCGTTAAGCCCGGCTTTTATACCGTCGAAGAAAACTTTGTTGTCGATCGAGAATTGTTTGATCACGCGGTCGATCGACTCCGGATCCCACCCGAATTTAAAAGGGAAGTTAAAGAACCAATCCATTGGCTATTCCTTTTCCAAAGCGGCGGTGACTTTCGCCAATTCATCCGCGTCCAACCATGTTTTTAGTAGTTCGGTATTTTCCTTAAGGAACCAGACCGCCGTTTTCAGCGCATTATCCTTGGTTTCCTGCATATGCAATAGCATGCTCGAATTCAAGGCGCTGGATGTTCTGTACTTCGAAAGGAAGGCCGCTGCGTCCGGGTATTCATCCTTGAATCCTTTTCGCCCGGCGATGGTGACTTTCACCGCCGGGAAAGCGGTCTCGCCGTTCTCAAACGTCGCGGCGTTGTACGGTGCGTCTTCCAAGAGCACGAAGTCGTATTTCGCCAACAACCAGGTCGGTTCCCAATAATAACCGACGATCGCTTCGCCTTTTTCATAGGCGGCCGTCAATACGCTGGCCAATGCGGCATCCGAACCCGGTCTGAAGTAGACGAAATTCTCATCCATGTTGTAGAAATTGAACTTATTGAGCAAGATCGTATCGACCGCCCATCCGGGGATACCGCCGTAAACCCGACCCATCGATGGATTTTCATCATCCTTGAAGAGATGAGGATACTTCTTCAGATCGGCGACCGTTTTCAAGTCCGGGGCGGACGCGGCGATCCCTCGCGACGCATCGCCTTCGATGACGTATCGTGGAACGTAGAACCCTTGGTTGTTGTCGTCATAGTTGATTCCGTATTCATCAAAGGAACCGGACGCTTTATCGTCATAATAAGGCGCGATATTGTCGGTCCATACTTCCATGTAGACATCGATCTCGCCATCGACGAGCGCTTGGTAGGTGATCGCGGTCGAGCCCGTGACTTGCGACCACTCAAAGCCAAAGCCCTTCTCCAGGATATAGCCCGCGACCGCGTTGTGGATCTGGATGCTATCCCATCCGGCATCGGCGAAGACGACGGTTTTTTTGGTCGAACCGCTGGGTGAACACGCGGATAGGAGCAGAACAAGCGATAGTGCGCAAAATAAAAACATCTTTTGTTTTTTCATGTATTTTTCCTCCATGTCTAAACACTGACATACTTAATATAACATATAAGTTGTCAGTTAACGAAGAAATATTGAAAAAAAAGATGCGAATTTTGAAAATATTGTGAAAACCGGGAATATTTTCGGTCGTATTCCGATGAAAATTACAGCGTAATTCATGGAAGCGATGATGTAGAAACACAGATTTAAGCAAGAATCCGGGAAATCGGGGTGAAAGTCAAAAACTGCAACCCAAATCGTGAAAATTCATGGAATCAATGACAAATGCATAAAACCGACCTCGGGTAATTGTGATACAATTGAACCAGAGAATGAGGAGAAACAACATGATTATCGGATGCGTCAAAGAAATCAAGAAACATGAATACCGCGTCGGTCTAACCCCACAGCATGCTTTCAACTACATCGAACACGGACATAGCGTCCTGATCGAGAAAAACGCAGGCGTCGGTTCAGGGTTCTCGGATGACGAATATGTCAAACTGGGTGCCGTGATGATCGATACCGCCGAGGAAGTCTGGGCGAGAGCCGAAATGATCATCAAAGTCAAAGAACCGCTTCCGGCTGAGTATCCTTTGATCCGTGAGAACCAGATTCTGTTCACCTATCTCCATTTAGCGGCGGATAAGAATCTAACCTTGGCGCTCATGGAGAAAAAAGCGATCGGAGTCGCTTATGAAACCATCGTCGATCGTTCGGGAGGCTTGCCTTTACTGAAACCGATGAGTGAAATCGCCGGCCGGCTTAGCGTCCAGGAAGGCGCGAAATACCTTGAGAAACCCTTCGGGGGCGCAGGTGTCTTGTTGGCGGGTGTCCCGGGTGTCCGTAAAGGCCACGTCATGGTCGTCGGCGGGGGAACCGTCGGGACCAACGCGGTGCAGATCGCAATCGGCATGGGTGCGGATGTCAGTGTCTTCGACCGCAACATCGATCGTCTATGCGAACTGGACCAGCTTTTCGGAAGCCGGATCCAAACCGTGTATAGCACACCGGCGAGCATCCGCGAATATTTGCGCAAAGCGGACGTCGTCATCGGCGCCGTCTTGATTCCGGGTGCCAGCGCACCGAAAGTCATAACCAAAGAGATGCTTTCCTTGATGCGTAAGGGCAGTGTTTTGGTGGATGTCGCGGTCGACCAGGGCGGATGCTTCGAAACGACGCATGCGACCTACCATGACGCCCCGACGTTCGAAGTCGACGGGATCATCCATTATTGCGTCGCCAACATGCCGGGAGCGGTACCCCGTACCTCGACGATCGCGCTGACCAACGCGACCTTGCGTTACGGATTGCTGATCGCCGACAACGGCGTGAAGAAAGCCATCATGAAAGAACCCGGCTTGATCGCCGGCATCAATACCTGTCAGGGAAAATTGACCTATGAAGCGGTCGCGACGGCCCTTGATCTAGAATTCACCCCTTATACGGACCTTTGTTAGTCAGGAGTACGAAATGTACCATCATTCCGATTTAAAACGCTTTTTCTATTGCCCGCGTTTATTCTGGAGCTACAACCGCGAACCGAGGGAATCGTTTCGCCGTTTCGTTCGCATGGATCGTTCGATCAGCGATTGTCTGGTCGAGAAACTCGGAATCACCAATGCATTCACCGCCGTGAAGGGAATCGACGTCACGGCTGTTTTGCATGCGATGGAAACCCACGATTGGATTTTAAAAGGGCGTTTCGAAGCCGATGGCCTACGGGTCAAGATCCCGGCCATCCGCAAGGTCGAAAACGGTTGGGATGTCTATTTCACCTACATGGGCAACCTCCCCAAAGCCGACGACGTCCGCTTCTATGCCAACCATTGCTGGGTATTGGCACGGCAGGGCATCCAGATCAACGAGATCCGGATCGTTCATTTCAACCATCATTATGTTAAAGAGGAAACGCTTGATTTGAATGCCTGTCTGATGGTTTCCGAGGTCTTCTATAAGCCCAACGGCCAAGCCCATGTCAATATCACCCAAAAGGTAAAAGAGAAGATGCGCGACCTGAAACCCGCGCTGGATGCGATGTTCG
>Ga0209319_1002036_pt1 | contig 13860 bp, 7 predicted proteins | sample RifGroE2_FD_184000 | JGI IMG/M metagenome (GOLD analysis project Ga0209319, IMG submission 184000) | Groundwater microbial communities from Rifle, Colorado - Groundwater E2 (SPAdes) (version 2) | ecosystem: Environmental > Aquatic > Deep subsurface > Groundwater | place: Rifle, Colorado, United...
GGATATCCATTCTTCCACCACCCCACGCGGGTTTTATCAGGGTAATAAATACCTGCTACGTAACTGCCACGAAGACTATCACCACTGTATTTTTCTTCGAAATTGGCACGTTGTCCGCAATGCCCGTTGCCAATACTCAGCAAACTTTCGGTGATGCGGTTATCATCAGGGTGGAATCCATCTTCAATGATTTTCCACTCATCGTGTATGATGTAATTTTTCATCTGTTTAAAATAAGCCCCCTCCAAACCTCCCCCACAAGGGGAGGCTTAAAAAAAGCAAGTTCAGAATTTGTATCTATGATCGTCTGCCTGTGTCAAATATTGCTTCGACCTGGAGGCTATAATTTGTTTTTCAATTGCAAACCAATACCCTAAGCTTTCCCCCTGCGGGGGAACGGCCCGCCTGCCGGCGAGGCAGGGAAGGGGGCTTTGAGTTTCTTCATTAATTTTTCGACTGTAAATCCGTCAAAACCCGGAATAACCAAATCTGCAAATCCTAATGTTTTGGGGTCGCCTATTCCAACCGAATACATATTGGCATTTTGTGCGGCTTCTATTCCGGCAATGGCATCTTCAAATACCACACAATTTTCAGGTGAAACACCCAGTTTTTCAGCTCCCTTCAGGAATACCTCCGGATCGGGTTTGGCTTCTGTGATGGAATTTCCATCGACAATGGCATCGAACATTCCGGAGAGTTGAATCCGATCCAAAATCATGGGCGAATTTTTACTGGCAGAACCAAGTGCGATTTTTATTCCATTATTTCTTAATTCCTGAAGAAATTTTTCCACTCCGGGTAACGTTTCTTCAGGAGTCATTTTTTCGATGTAGCTCACATAGAGCGCATTCTTTTTTTCGGCCATAGCGAGTTTTTCCGGCTCCGAAAATTTCAAGTTTCCTATTTCGAGTAAAATCTCGAGCGATTGCATCCGACTGACACCTTTCAACCGTTCATTATCTTCAAGGGTAAACTCAAACCCTAACTCCTCAGCCAAAGCTTTCCATGCAATAAAATGGTATTTGGCCGTATCAACCACTACCCCATCCAAATCAAATAAGCAAGCTTCAATCATTTTCTATTTTTATCTTAATTCTAATTAAACCATTCATTTTTCAGGTTGAACGCCGTTCCGTCCGAAAGAATTTCGACTCATTGTTTATCAGTATCTCACGGACGGTTTCTATATTTTACTTTCTTCTACAAAGATTTCGCTCCCACTGGAGCTATGAACCATTCTCTCTTTTCCTTTTTCCTCTTTTCCTCATCTCTGGTCAACATCATCAACGAACATTACACTCACAGCGGCAATCAGCAACGATACACCACCCAAAACGAGTGCGTAAATGGCCTGACCGTGAAACAATACTTTGGTAAAAAATCCAAGAATACTGGCAGCCAGAATCTGAGGAATCACAATGAAAAAGTTAAAAATTCCCATGTAGGTTCCCATTTTCTGTGCGGGCAACGATCCGGTAAGAATGGCATATGGCATCGATAAAATACTGGCCCAGGCAAATCCCACGCCCAACATCGAAAACACAAGCATATGCGGATCCTTTACCACATAAAACGAGGCCAGCCCGATTCCACCACAAACCAGCGCAATGGCATGGGCCATCTTCCGGCTGGTCCATTTGGCCAATACCGGAAGCAAGAATGCTACCACTGCTGCGAAACCATTATAGGTTGCAAACAGGACTCCTACCCAATTAGCTCCTTCGTTATACAATGCCGAAGCGGTGTCACTGGTTCCGTAAATGTGACTGGTAACTGCCGAAGTGGAATAAATCCACATGGCAAAGAGTGCAAACCACGAAAAGAACTGTACAATTGCCAATTGTTTCATGGTTTTGGGCATATTCATCAGGTCGGTAATTACTTCAACAAGACCATTATGAACCAGGCCTTGCCGGGTGTACCAGGCCGAAATCAGTAAAATCAATCCGAAAGTACCAAGCCCAACCGAAAGCACATACAATTCTTTTTCCCAACCCATCTCGAGAATAAGCAAACTTCCCAAAATTCCGGTTATCAGAAAAATAAAACCATTCCGTATAAAACCTGGCAGCAGGTTGGCTGATGAAGTAACCGGATGTTCAACTGCATTTGACGACTTCTTCTTCTCTGCTTCAAATTCGTCGAGGTCTTCAGGCGGATATTCTTTGGTTGAGAAGACTGTCCAAAGAACAGCCAGCAAAAAAACAGCACCACCAAGGTAAAACGAAAGCTTAACCGATTGTGGAATCCGTTCTCCGGCAACGACCTCATTCGATACGTTAAACCAGTTTGTAAAAACCCACGGAAGGGCTGAAGCCACAACCGCACCTGTACCAATAAAGAAACTCTGCATAGCAAACCCGGTTGTACGTTGTTCGCTTGGCAGCATGTCGCCAACAAAGGCACGGAAAGGCTCCATCGAAACATTGATTGAGGCATCCATTATCCAGAGCAGCCCAGCGGCAATCCATAAAGTGGGCGAATTGGGCATGATAAGCAGCGCCAACGATGCCAGAATTGCGCCAATCATAAAATATGGACGGCGCCGTCCGAAACGGTTCCAGGTTTTGTCGCTCATGTGCCCGATAATAGGCTGAATGATTAATCCCGTTACGGGAGCGGCGATCCAAAGAATCGGGATGTCGTCAACTTTGGCACCAAGAGTTTCGAATATCCGGCTCACATTGGCATTTTGCAATGCAAAACCAAACTGGATACCCAGAAAACCAAAACTCATGTTCCAGATTTGCCAAAAACTTAATGCAGGTTTCTTCTTCATTGGATTTCGTATTTATTGGTTTATTTGATTGAAATGTCGGAATACTTTGGTGAATAGCCAAAATAAATTGAAATATGCCAGGACTAAAACAAAATATTTTGTTTGCCGGAACACATAACAATAACAACCAAATGCCTGGAATTAATACTGGAATAACCTGAACGGATTTTCAGGAACTCAATTGAAGTAATAAACGGAATTAACTTAAATGGAATTAACGGTACAAATATAAAGAAGCTTTTTTGGATTTTCCAAATTTAAAATTCTCCAGAAACCTTATCTGACAGGCAAAACAGAGGTTTTAAAGCAAAAAACCACATTGCAAACGTTTGCAGAAACTGATAAAAATATTTTACTTTTTTTTCAAAATTATTCTTTCACCGAACTTCCCCGTACAATCAAATCAGCAGTTAATACTTTCACTTCAGGAATGTACACTTCATTGTCCGACAGAATCCGCCTGAAAAGCATTTCGGCAGCGGTGGTCCCCATTTCATAACCATGCTGATCGACCGAAGAAAGATGCGGATCGGTAATTCCGGATAAATATCCATCGCTGAATCCAACAATCGAAATATCACCGGGTATTTTATAACCTCTTTTAAGTATGGTTTGCATGGCACCAATGGCCGTCATGTCGTTCACCGCAAAAATTCCATCCGGAATAATTCTTGCGTCCAACATTTCGACCACCGTATTCCTGGCTTTTTCAAAGGTATCAGCTTCAATGATGAGTCGGTTGTCAACCGGAAGCCCGGCCTCAACAAGGGCATTGATATAACCTTGAAGGCGGTCGCGTCCGATTACCAGGCTTTGCGGACCGGCAAAATGTGCAATGCGTTTGCATCCGGATTCAATCAAATGCCGTGTGGCTTTGTATGAAGCTTCCATGTCGTTGATAATGACCTGATCAGCGTTGATTTCCGTGGCAATCCGGTCAAAGAATACGAGTGGGATTCCACTGCTCTGTAAATCAACAAAATGTTCAAATGTTTGAGTTTCTTTCGAGATGGAAACCAGTATTCCATCAACACGGTGTGAAAGTAAAGTCCGGGCGTTGGCCACTTCACGATTGTAGCTTTCATTCGACTGGCAGATGATGACTGTAAATCCCTTTTGAGAAGCTACGTCTTCAATACCACTGATTACTGATGAGAAAAAATAGTGTACAATTTCGGGAATGATCACTCCAATGGTGTTGCTTCGGCTATTTTTTAAACTAAGTGCAACAGCATTGGGCTGGTACTTCAGTTTTCCGGCTAATTCGTTTACGGCCTTCTTGGTATCCACATTAATGTCGGGGTGATCTTTCAATGCTCTTGAAACTGTTGAAGCAGAAATACCCAATATCCGGGCAATATCTTTTATGGTGATCTGGTTACTTCGCATAAAGTCCTTTGGGTTGGTCTTTTTTTAAAATCTCACTCTAAAGATAGCAATTAATTTTCTTGCTTAATTAATCCAAAGAATGACCTAAATCATGGATTTATTACCCACCAGTTACCACCTGTTTTATAACACTTTGTATGCAAACGAAACCGCAAACGATTGCAGAAAAAGGATTATAACATTTTTTAACATTCAATTTACAGAAGCTTTACTTTGGTCACGGAATTAATTTTAGAAGTATTAAGCGGAAATTTTAATGGAATAAACTAAAAGTCAGGATGAATGAATCTAAAAATGAGTATTTGAACCAATAATTATTAAAACATGAGGATTATTCGCAAAAACCTAAATGTATTAATACTGATTATGTCTCTATTGCTTGGAAACTATGCAATGGCTCAACAGGCAGTATTAAAGGGTAAGGTTACCGATAGTTCATCGGGTGAATCTTTACCGGGTGTATCTATTGTAGTTAAAGGAACTACCAACGGAACCATCAGTGATATGGATGGTGTTTTCACTCTTAATACCAATAAGGGTGATGTTGTCCAGTTTTCATTTGTAGGTTATAAAACGCAGGAAATTGTAGCTCAAGGTCAGAAGGACCTTAAAGTTGCCCTTATTCCTGACATTGACGAGTTGGATGAAGTGGTAGTAATCGGTTATGGCCAGGTGAAAAAGGGCGACGCAACCGGTTCTGTAAGTACCGTGAGTTCAAAAGATTTTAACAAAGGAGGGATAGCATCCCCACAAGACCTGATTGTCGGGAAAAGCGCCGGTACCGTTATTACCTCTTCAGGCGGCGCTCCGGGAAGTGGTTCTACTATCCGAATCCGTGGAGGCTCCTCTATGTCGGCAAGTAACGACCCTTTGATTATCATCGATGGATTTCCTGTGAGCAACTCAGGAATTTCCGGATTGGCAAACCCATTGTCGACCATCAACCCCAATGATATCGAAACTTTTACTGTTTTAAAGGATGCCTCGGCAACTGCTATTTACGGTTCGAGAGCTTCGAACGGGGTTATTCTTATCACAACAAAAAAAGGAGTTGTCGGAAAACCGTTGCAAATCGAGTATAACGCGACAATGTCATTAAATACAACTCCTGCTTATATGGATGTGATGTCGGGTGATGAGTTACGTTCCCTGGCGTTCGATCTGGCTTCCAAAAATGCAGTTGGCTTAAGCATGGGCAGTTTGAGCCGTCTCGGAACACAAAACACCAACTGGCAAAAAGAAATCTATCATACAGCATTTGCACACGACCATAATGTAAACATTAGCGGTGGCATGAAAAACATGCCATATCGTGTCTCTGTTGGGTACACCAATCAGGATGGTATTTTGAAAACGACCAATATGGAACGTACTACCCTGGCGCTTGGGCTCAATCCTTCCCTGCTGGATGACCAACTGAAGATTAGTATTAACCTAAAAGGAAGTTATACCAAACAAAACTTTGGGGACCAGGGAGCTGTAGGTTCTGCTGTTGCCTATGACCCTACACAACCAGTTATGAACGGCAATACCAAGTTTGGGGGATATACCACATGGATCAACCTTTCGGATGTTTTGCCTGATGGCACAATGGATCCAAACGGTAGCCCAAACCCGATTGGCGTAGCAAACCCGGTTGCACTTTTGATGCAGACTGACAACAGGTCTACCGTACAGCGAAGCCTGGGTAATGTACAATTCGATTACAAAATCCCTTTCCTTCCTGATCTTCGGGCCAATTTGAACCTTGGTTACGATTATTTCACAACCACTGGCCACAACAACGCCCCGAACGAAGCTGCTTTTACATATAGAAACGGGATTGGCCGTAAGAACGACTATGATCAGACCGGAAAAACCCAATTGTTGGATTTCTACCTGAACTATGTAAAAGAAATACCATCGATAAAAAGCAAGGTGGATGTAACAGGAGGTTATTCCTGGCAATATTTCTATAAAGATGGATCAGCATTTGTCCGCAATGGGGATGAGACGCAAGTTTCTGTCGACCGCACAACTTCTAAATTCATTAACGAAAACTATTTGGTTTCCTTTTTTGGACGCCTAAATTACACCTTAATGGATCGTTATTTGGTCACATTTACACTTCGCGATGATGGATCTTCGCGCTTTGCCAAGGATAACCGATGGGGGCTTTTTCCTGCTGCAGCATTTGCATGGAAAATTAAAGACGAATCGTTCCTGAAAGATGCCACTGCTGTTTCTGACCTGAAATTAAGGTTGGGATGGGGTATCACCGGACAGCAGGACATTGGCAACGATTATCCATATTTGCCGGTTTACCGCGGCAGCACTGCAACGGCACAATACCAGTTTGGAAATACGTTCTACAATACCTTGCGCCCAAATCCGTATGATGCAAACATTAAATGGGAGGAAACAACTACCTACAATATTGGTTTTGACTTTGGTTTCCTGAAAAACCGGATTACCGGTACCATCGATGCGTACAAGCGCGATACTAAAGATTTGTTGAATTTTATCCCAATTGCTGCTGGTAGTAACTTTTCGAACTTCCTGACCACCAATGTTGGAAACCTTGAAAACAAAGGGGTTGAATTTTCTCTTACCGGTCAGATCATATCTCAAAAGGATATGGGCTGGAGCATCGGGTTCAATGCTGCATACAACGAAAACAAAATCACCAAACTGACTAAAACAGATGATCCGAATTATACCGGGGTTGATGTCGGTTTGATCAGTGGTGGGGTTGGAAACTTTATCCAGAACCAACGTGTTGGATTCCCTTCAAACTCATTCTTTGTTTTTCAACAGGTTTATGGTTCGAATGGCATGCCAATCGAAGGTCTTTATGTTGACCGTACAGGCACAGGAGGTACAGTTACCAGCAATAACCTGAATAAGTACCACTATAAAAAACCGGCTCCTGATGTAACATTAGGCCTTAATTCACGGTTCAATTATAAACAATACGATTTCTCATTTTCGGGAAGGGCAAACATTGGCAATTACGTTTATAATAATGTAGCCTCAGGTGCACTGTATTCAACCGTTTACAACCAGTCAGGATTTTACAACAATATTCCAAAACAGGTTAATAATGCGAAGTTCACAAACACTCAGTATTTCTCAGATTTCTACGTCGAGAATGCCTCATTCTTCAAGATGGATAACATGAGCGTTGGATACAATTTCGAAAAGAAACTTAAAGCGCGGTTGAGTCTAACCGTACAAAATGTCTTTACGATCACCAAATATAAAGGGCTCGATCCTGAAGTTGATGGAGGTATAGACAATAATTTCTATCCTCGTCCTAGAGTCTATGTACTTGGCGTAAATCTTACATTCTAACACTTATTAAGGATACGACATGAAAAACAAAAATATAAAATCATTAGCTGTTGTCTTTCTCGCACTGATGTTTACCTCATGTGTCAAAGACCTGGATGTTACACCGAGAGATCCAAATATTATAACCTCGCTTACAGTATATAGCACTCCCGCAGCTTACAAAGAGGGTTTGGCAAAACTGTATGCAACTTTTTCAGTAAGCGGACAGCAAGGCCCTTCCGGGCAACCTGATATCGCCGGGATTGACGAAGGTTTCGGTAATTATCTCCGTCAATATTGGAATGCGCAGGAATTGACGACTGACGAGGCCGTGATTGCATGGAATGATGCTTCAATCAAAGACTTCCATTGGCAAACCTGGGCCCCGAATGACGTATTCGTAGCTGCCCTTTATTCCAGGATCATGTATACTGTGGCCCTTTGCAACGAATATATCCGCGCAACCGCCGATAATGCTGACGCCGACATTAAGAAATATCACGCCGAGGCAAGATTTCTTCGTTCGCTGGCTTATTATCATGCACTCGATTTATATGGAAACCCACCATTTGTAACAGAGGCTGATGCCCCGGGAGCATTTTTCCCCAAGCAAACAACCCGCGCTGCTTTATACGCTTACATCGAGACTGAACTTAAGGCCATTGAAAATGAGTTGGGCGCTCCCAAATTTGAATATGCAAGAGCAGACCAAGCTGCTGCCTGGACACTTTTAGCTAAGCTTTACCTGAATGCAAAGGTGTATATCGGCCAGGAAAAAAATGCTGATTGCGTCACATACTGTAACAAAGTAATTGCGGCTGGCTATACTTTAAATGCTAAATACGCGAATAATTTTACAGCCGATAATAACATAAGCGCTGAAATGATTTTCCCGATTACGGCCGATGGACAGCATACCCAAACTTACGGAGGTATGGTCTATTTGGTACATGCCCAAATCGGCGGAAGCATGCCCCCTGCTCAGTTTGGTGTTGGCGGTGGATGGGGTGGTCTTCGCACTACAAAAGCCCTGGTTGCCAAATTTTCTGATACCAGTGGGGCTACCGATAAAAGGGCAATGTTCTGGTCTGCCGGACAAAAGCTCGAAATCAATGATATCGGTCAGTTTACCGACGGATGGGCAATTACTAAATTCTCAAACCTTACTTCAACAGGTGCAGCAGCGCCTCATGCTCATCCCGACTTTGTGGACACAGACTACCCTGTATTTCGTCTCGCTGATGTATACCTGATGTATGCTGAAGCTGTTCTTAGAGGCGGAACTTCAGGTAATGCCGCAACCTCGTTAGGATATGTAAATGCCTTGCGTCAAAGGGCCTATGGCAACGCTGACGGAAACATTACGGCCGGTCAATTGACTTTGGATTTTATTCTTGATGAACGTGCACGCGAACTTTATTGGGAAGGACATCGCAGGACCGACCTTGTCAGGTTTGGTAAATTTACAGGTGGAGCCTACTTATGGCCATGGAAAGGAAAAGTTGCGGCAGGAACTTCTACCGAAAGTTTCCGCGATCTGTTTCCAATCCCATCCAACGATTTAGGAGCGAATCCAACTCTACAGCAAAATCCTGGTTATAATTAAACTTCTAAATTTAAAAACAATGAATAAAAAAATATATCTATATCTGACTTTCATTGGGTTGATTGGACTTTTGCTTTCTTGCGAGAAAGACGAAACAAAAGCGGTATTGCTTGATAACCCAATTGCGCCCACGCTTCAAAGTACGCCTGATTTGACCCTGAAAAGAGCCAATGGATTAAATGTTCTTGAATTTGTTGGCACACCCGTTGAACCCGGATTCCAGGCGTCTGTAACTTATTACCTTGAAGCATGCGCCAAGGGGAATAATTTTCAGGATGCATCGCTTATACTCAGCGATAAGCAGGATCTCTCGATGAAAATTACGGTAGCTGATCTGGACGGGATTTTACTTAAAAAATTCCCTGCAGACCAGGTTTCCTCCATTGATTTCAGGATAAGGTCTGTGCTTTCTTTAAGCAGTGGCACCGGTTCGCTTGTCTATAGCTCGGCTGCAAAAACAGTTGATGTTAAAACCTATGGCCCTCCTGCATTGTCTTTAACTGTTGCCGGTAAGTTGCAAACGATTGTTTCACCGGGCGACAATAAGCTTTATTCCGGTTGGGTTTATACCGATGGTACTGCCTTCCTATTCACGAATAATGACGATGGTAAAAAATACGGGGGTGTTTTGGTTGCCGGTGAAGTATCATGTGCCTTAACCGAAGGTGGGCCTGCAATTGCCCTTGAGGCAGGGGCTTATAACATGACTGCCGATATAAACACCGGTAATATGAAGCTGACAATAAAAGATGTCACGATTGGTATTATCGGAGACGCAGTTGGCGGTTGGGACAACGATACAAAAATGGTTTATAATTTCACCGACCATACCTGGAACATTACCAAAACAGTTACTGCCGGAGGAATCAAATTCCGCACCCATAACAGTTGGGCTGATGTGAATGTAGGTTACAATCCTGCAGGTCACGATCTAAACAACCTGTATCAAAATGATGGCAAAACTGACAGTCAGGATATTAAGGATGTTGCGCCAGGTAAGTATAATATAAAACTGTATTTGGAAACCACACCAATGAAGGTTGTATTCACTCCAGCTCCATAAATCGTTAAAATAATTTCTCATGAAAAGGAATACGTTATATAAAATACTTGCAGTTTTGGTTACAGCAACCATCATTTTTGCTTCATGCACAAAAGATACTGCGGATGTTAGATTAGAACAGAAGCTCGCGACTACTCAATTGCTAAATGTTACTTCCAATGCCGCAACCGTTGTCGGCTTTGTGGTAGCTGAAGGCGATGGCTTTACTGAAAAAGGAGTCTGCTACAATACGACCGCGGCCCCAACAGTTTCAAACACCAAGATTGCGTACACTGGCGAAACTAAAACAGCTACTTTTAATGTCACGTTGACTGGGCTTAACTTTGCAACCAAATATTACGCACGTGCTTACGCTACCGGTACCGCCGGGACAATCTACGGTGAAGAGTATAATTTCACCACTTTGCCGGTTGTCCCAACCTTGACTACCGTTGCAATTACTGCAATTACCGGCAGCTCGGCTGCTGGCGGCGGTAATGTGACCGTAACAGGCGGAGCTGAAGTAACTGTACGTGGTGTTTGTTTTGGTACAGTTACCAAACCTACCGTGGCCGATAGCAAAACAACCGATGGAAAAGGAACAGGGGCGTTTGTAAGTGCACTGGCCGCATTGAAAGGAAATACAACTTATTATGTGCGCGCATATGCAACCAACAGCGCCGGTACAGGCTATGGTCCTGAAGTATCTTTCAAGACTTTAATCGATTTACCGGCAGTTACGACTACTGCGGTTACCGGTGTTTCAAAAATTGCTGCCATTTCTGGTGGGGACGTTACTTATGATGGCGGTGGTACAGTTACCGCAAGAGGTCTCGCCTGGAGCTTATCAGCAAATCCTACTACATCCCATAATAAAATTGATGGCGGTATCGGACTTGGCGCCTTTGTCAGCAATCTTACTGGTTTAACAACTTTCACAACCTATCATGTGCGCGCTTATGCAACAAACACCGCCGGAACAGCTTATGGCGCCGATGTCCAGTTTACTACTTTAGCCGACATTCTTACCTGGAACATTCCCGGTGACTATGTTGCTGCCAGCTATCCGGGTTCTTCTTATGCCGATTGGTCGCCCGACAAATCACCTCAGGTGATAAGCACCATTGCCTCCCCTGATAAACTGGAAGGTTATGTGTACATGTCAAAAGCCTCGAACCAATGGAAATTTGCATCCCAACCAAATTGGAATGGTCCAAATTATGGTGATGGAGGAGCAGGTAAATTGGATGCCAACGGCGGAAATATTTCGTCTCCTGCCGGATATTATAAGTTAAATGCTGATGCAACAGCTCTCACTTACACCGCAATTGCTACCGTTTGGGGTGTTATCGGAAGCGCGTCTCCCGGTGGTTGGGGCGATGAAACTCCAATGGCCTACAATCCGGCCACACAGACCTGGCAAGGTGTGCTGCATTTAACTGCCGCCGAAATCAAGTTCAGGGCAAACCACGATTGGGGATACAACTACGGAAGTTCTACCAAAGATTCGAAGTTAAATGCCGGTGGCGACAATATTGCTATTTCGGCCGAATCTGATTATGCAATTACACTCGACTTAAGCCACCCGAACGCCTACACTTACAGTGCAAACCGGTGGGGAGTAATTGGCGATGCAACCCCTGGCGGTTGGAGCGACGATACCAACATGACCTGGGATACAACAAATAAAGTATTCACAATCTCACTTGATCTGAAAGTTGGCGCTTTCAAATTCAGGGCCAACGACGATTGGGGCTTGAATTATGGTGGAAATCTGACTGGCCTTGAAGCAAATGGCGCGAACATCGCTGTTGCAGCGGCTGGAAATTATACCATTACCTTTGATCCCTGGACTCTTATTGCAACTGTTACGAAAAATTAATTTCACTTTTATAATAGCTTATCCGTCCATACCGGGCGGATAAGCTTTTTTTATACCAATCACTATGTTCCGACCGCATTCATATTCTGTTCTGGCTTGCAGTTTTCTATCAATTTGCATCTGCACAGGTTACTTCCAATCCTGCATTACCAAGCGAGTCCAAACCTGTTACAATTACCTTTGATGCCACACAGGGAACCGCAGGATTGAAAGATTATCCCGGTGAAATTTATGCTCATACCGGTGTTATTACAGATAAAAGCACATCGCCATCCGATTGGAAATATGTGATTGCCGGTTGGACTGTCAATACCCCAAAGGCCAAACTTACCCGTGTAACATCAAACACCTATTCGCTTGAAATTACTCCTGATATCCGCACTTTTTATAGTGTTCCGTCCGGAGAAACCATCAAGCAAATGGCATTCGTTTTCAGGAGTGCCGATCAAACCAAAGAAGGAAAAGCCACCGGAGGAAAAGATATTTTTGTCAATGTTTATACTGAAGGGTTAAACATCAGCATCTCGTCCCCACAAAAAATCAATGTATTCGAGAAAAACGAATCCATCACGTTTACAGCTTCTGCAAGCATTGAGGCCGATCTGAAAATCTATCTGGATAATCAGGAAATAGCTTCACAAAGCGGAACATCCATTACAAAAAACATAACTATTTCCAATGCCGGAAGTTACTGGCTGAAAGCTAAAGCAACGCAAAGTACCACCACCAAACGAGACTCAGTTTTCGTTTGCGTTCGCGAAACAACACCAACCGCAACCAGACCTACCGGGCTTCAGGACGGAATTAATTATACCGACGACCAATCGGCCACGCTGGTTGTTTATGCCCCAAACAAACAACACATTTTTGTTACCGGTGATTTTAACAACTGGGTTCCGGAAAATAAATACCAGATGAACAAAGACGGCGATTATTTCTGGCTCAAAATCGAAAACCTGACACCAAAAAAAGAATACATCTTTCAATACCTCATTGATGGAAAATTGAAAATTGCTGATCCTTACACTGATAAGGTTTCTGACCCTTACGACGATAAATACATCTCATCAACCATATATCCCAATCTTCTTCCGTATCCTGAAGGCAAGGCTTCTGACCGGGCTTCCTATCTGCAAACCGCACAAACACCGTACAGCTGGAAAACGACTTCTTACAACATACCGGCAACTGCAAAACTCTCGATTTATGAATTGCTGATCCGTGATTTTACGACCGAAAAAACCTACAAAGCAGTTCAGGCAAAGCTTGACTATTTGAAAAGGCTGGGAATAAATACCATTGAACTGATGCCCTTCAACGAATTTGAAGGCAATAACAGCTGGGGTTACAATCCTAATTTTCACTTTGCACCTGACAAGGCTTACGGAACTAAAAATGACCTGAAAGACCTGATCGATGAATGCCACAAACAAGGCTTCATCGTTATTCAGGATATTGTTCTGAATCATGCCTACAACTCGTGCCCGCTTGCAAAAATGTACTGGAACGATGCTCTTAATCGTCCGGCAGCAGATAATCCCTGGTTTAACCAAACTTCGCCCAATACGGCATTTAGCTGGGGAAACGATTTTAACCATACCAGTCAGGCCACCAAAGACTATGTCGACCGCGTTAACCGGTACTGGCTCACGGAATACAAAGTTGATGGTTTTCGTTTCGACTTTACCAAAGGTTTCACCAATACCACTGGCGACGGAGGCGGATACGATGCCGCCCGTATTGCTATTCTGAAACGAATGGCAGACAAAATCTGGGAAGTCAATCCGAAAGCGATCGTTATATTAGAGCATTTTGCAGCCAATACCGAGGAACAGGAACTGACCAAC
>Ga0209319_1002037_pt1 | contig 13856 bp, 34 predicted proteins | sample RifGroE2_FD_184000 | JGI IMG/M metagenome (GOLD analysis project Ga0209319, IMG submission 184000) | Groundwater microbial communities from Rifle, Colorado - Groundwater E2 (SPAdes) (version 2) | ecosystem: Environmental > Aquatic > Deep subsurface > Groundwater | place: Rifle, Colorado, United...
GTAAAACTTTTTATAGTTAATAGTAATACGGTAGAATTAATTAGAGCAGCGGAAGTAAAATTAAAAACATTAGAAATAGTTAAGCAGATGTATCAAGCGAATCATAAATTAATTTAATATGTTTTGTATCTATCTTACACTCAAACCTTTTTAACAGCCAGTAAGATAGAATAGAGAGCATAATAATTAAAGGGAGGAATATTACATATGAAAAACATCTACATACTTTACTCTTGTAACGAATGGAAGAATCATAGTAACATGAGTTTGATAATGGCATCAACGAGCGAAAGTAAGATAAGAAAAGAAATTAAATTCCAAATTAAAGAAGGTAATATGGAATATGGTGCAGATATTAAAGATTTGAAGCAAGAAGAATTAAGTTATCTTAACAATTGTTTGAAGTATGGTTATATTCAATTAGTTACAGATGGAGAAAGACAATAGTTAAAAATATAAAAATTAAAGGAGGTTTTACATATGAAAATTGGTGATAAAGTATTTGTTTTTGACGATACAGTAAGACAATATCATGACGATAAAGGTAATAAAACTGTTGGATGTTACTACAAAGCAAAATTCGTATTAAAAGAAATCACAGGAGAAACAAAACAATGTTGGATATTTGATGATTATATGAAGATTAAGAAAAAGGAAATAGGAAATATTATATTCCCTACTCAGGATGATGTAAATAAACATCTTTGGGTATATGAAAATGGTTTTAGTATCGGTGAAAAAGTTAGATATTGTAAAGACTATGATAAATTAAAACAAATTGAAGCAATATTAAATAGCTAAGTTTAATTAATATGTTTTGTTGTCTATCTTACATTGGCACTTTTTAAATAGAAAGTAAGATAGAATAGAGAGCATAATAATCTAAAGGAGGCATGAATTATGCCAGATGAATATAAAATAGAAGTTACAATGAATCCTCATCTTTGGGACAATGCAAAAGAACCTTATTTTTGGTGTATATTAGGATGGGGAAATACTACTTGGTATAATAGAGGTTGTGGATGGTCTATAACACCAGAACAGGCATGGATAGATGCTAATGAATATTATAATAGATTTATTGTAAAATAGATCATGACAAAACATGGAATAGGTTGCAATATTTAAAAAGGAAGTGATATGATGAAAATACTACTTGATAGATTTATTAAAAATTCTCAAATAGAAATATCCGAAGGTTTTGAATGGATTGATAATAAACCTATTATAATGCAAGATATTGGCAATGCTGTTAAAAATGGTACGATAGGGACAGCAGAACCTTTCGGAGATAGATGGAAGAATTGGCCTAAAGAAGTAAAAGACGAACAATATCATATAAGCAGAGTTATTTATTTTATTAATCATCCAGAAGAAATAAAAGATATTGAAATTGATAATAGATATTGGCAAGATAGATATACTTCCTACATATATCCGACTAGTGAAATTATTGATGGATGGCATAGATTCGCAGCAGCCGTTTATATAGGATTAAAAGAAATAGATGTGATATATGGTGGTAGAATAGATGTACTTGATTACTTAATGGGAAAAACTGATATAGAACCAACGGAAATAATTTAATAGAAGTATATTTTATTTATCTAGTAATTATTTTTATATTGTGTTATAATTATTATATTAAAAATAAAGGAGATCGATAAAATGAAATTTCAAAATGCTATTCAAGAACTTAAAAAACATCAACACATCAGTTATGTTCGTGGTGATAGAATGTACTACAACATGACAGTACCTAGAACTAATCGTGTACAGACAGCCGAAACTACACCAATAACTATAACTGGTGAAAGAGCAGTAGAAATAATAGAATCTTTGCCAGAAAACTATGATAGTATTAAAAGTATTACTCAAGGAGATAGCAAAGGATTTATTATTGCTGATAGCGAAAGTAGCTTAGATGATAGAGTGTTTATAATTTCAGAATCATACGAATTAGATTTACCGGAAAGAGTATGTAGACATTGTGGTGAAAATTATAAACCTGTTGCAGAGACACAGAAATATTGTTGTCTTGGATGTAGGGAAGAAGCTGAGAACGAGTAAATTAATAGAGACTAGGCTTTATTAACCTAGTCTCTAAATCCAACATGGAATGATTAAATTTAAACTTTTACAACTGAAATTTATACTATTTCAACGCCAGCATGGTTTGATTAGATTTAATATAACATATTGATTAAGGAATGTCAAATTAAATTGATATAAAGGTATAATTCTTTCTTGACATTTATATTAACATTCTGTATAATTAATATAATAAGAAATATAAAAAACAGAAACTAAAGGAGGGTTACATAATGGTAAAAAATAGAAGTGCTGAAGTAGCTTTTAATAAGAAAGAAATAAACCCTGATTTACTGTATATTGAAAATAAATATGATAAATATTATATACTTGCTATTGGTAAAACACCTAGAGGTAAATATCCTCAAGGTTTTCGGGTTACTTATTCAATGACTAAGGAACAGGCCGAGAAAGTAGTTAAAGAATATACTGAGGAATATAATCAAAAACATAAATAAAAGGAGAGATTAAATTATGAAAAAAGAATATAGACTATTTTACGATGGTGAATATTGGTATATGGAACAATACGATACTGAAAATAATTATCTTGAACATGCAGTAATGGGCAATAGTGAAGCAGATTGTTGTCGGCAAATGTTTGGATGGAATATTTAATCCCTACCTGATAAGTGCTAGATGTTAACTAATTCATAATGAAAAAGGTAATACATTTACCTTAGACATGCCAATTAAGAAATTCAATGAACTTCCATATGTTGAACGTGATTAACCTTTAGTATTAACTTAGTGGAATGGGCAACCACAAAAAGTTAATGCTATTAAAATACCAAAACCATTAGACAAGTGTTCCATGTATGTCTCCTAAGTTTGTTATCTCTGTCCATTTGATAGTATATAAGTGGGCAGAGGTGATAAAATTAATAGAGAGGAGAATAAAAACATGAAATTATCACAATTAAAAAATCAATTATTAGAACAAACTGAAATACAAGAAATTCAATCTGTAATCAGTCAAAAAGTATTAAAAGGTATTCAAGATAAATCAATTGAGACTATTCTTCGTAAGATTATTTTTAACCATAACAACGTAATTGATTGGGATGCAGCTATTGGTGCGGTTTATGAGAACATGCCAGAGATAGGAATGGAAGAAGTATAAATAGAAAGAGGGATGCATAAATGAGTAAAGTATCAATGACAGTAAAGCAAATTATGGAATTAGGGTTATGGGATAAAGTTTCTGAATATTTAGGTATTAATCCTTTCGCATTAAGTGAAGGTCAAATATCTATTAATGAAGTTTTAGAATTTGATACAGAATTCAAGAAACCAGAAAAGGAATTACCGAATGAATTTACAGGTGAATGTTATGTTCTCAGGAATACTGACGGTGAATTCTGCTATGGTGAATGTTCTGGTCATGGCAATTACTTTGACGAAGCAGAAAAATGGAATGATAAAGAAGATGTGAGTAGATTTATTAATCACAATAGAGAATATGATAATGAGGATTGGAAAATTCGCAGAGTTGAAATTAACTTTAAAATTGTGGAATAATAGAGAGGAGATATTAATATGGAAAAAAATATTAAAATAGCAATTGAAAATATAAAAATTGCAATGTCTAAAGTATCGGAACACACAACTACATATAGATATTTAAAATTAACTTTAGACAATCTCATTGTAATATCAGACTTGCAATATTAAAAATTAAAGGCATTGTGATATCTGATTTAATTTAGCAAAATAATAAGAGGGAGGAATATGATAATGCATATTAATAATTTTGGATATGAAAATGCTTTTGAAAAAGAAAATATAATTAACGATGCATTTAAGAAAAGTAATAAAGAAGCAACTTATGTGGAATTTTCTCAAACAAAATTTAGAATACATACACCTAATTTCAATGGTGGTACAATATCCACTAATTGCAAAAAATTAGATGGGGAAGATTTAGAAATTATTAGAAGTTTTGATTTAAAGGAATTAAATGATTTAGAAAATGATTTAGATTATTTAAAAAAACTAATTATAAATAGGAAATCTGAATTGCTCAATACAATAACGGAATATAAATTAGAAGTTAACAAAACTAAAAATGGAAATAAAAAAGTAGTATATATAAATGTGTGGCAGTATGATAAAATTAAGGATACATACGGTGATTCTATTCATAAAAATGAACAAGTGATTGAAAGTTATGAAATACCAAATACTAAGCCATATCAAGAAGAAATAGAAAAGAAAATTGCAGAATTAAAAATTAAGTACCAGTTTGTGTAAATAATAGAAAAGAGGAGATAAGATTATGAGTAAATATAGACCTAATAAACTATGTAGTTACATGGATTGGGAATTAGGAGGAGTATATAAACTTAATGATAAAACTATTGTATGTGTGTAACAAAAGGAGACATTATTATGAATAAATTATATGTTTGGCATAATGAAGATAGAAGTACCAGATTATATGCGACTATAGAACAAGTAAAACAATATGAAAAAGAAAATAATGTAAAACTCCATAATGGAGGACAAATTGTTTCTGTAATTAATACTCAAACTGGTGAAGTATTTTCGGTATAATAAAGATAAAGAGGTGAAATAATGGTTGAGATTTATGATAAATATAATAATAGAATATGCGAATCTGACAATATTGAAGATGCAAAATCTGATATAATGAGATATATTTATACTTATTATAAATATGGAGCGTTCCCGAAACAAGAATATGTAAGTAAATTAGACGATAATAATTTTGATTATTTTATAGAAGTTGGATATCAAGTAAATTATAATCAAGCAAATCCAAGAAAATTTAATTTTTTATTTAAAATAATATAACAAAATTATCCATTTATTATCAGGTAAAAATATTTTTACAAAACTCTTGACTATCTTTACTGCTTATGATATACTAAAAATAAGATAAAACATAATAAATAGCAAACATCAGGCAGTAAGTAGTCAAAAAGACAGGTGACAATATGAAAGTAGCAGATTATATCTTGGAAGTTTTAAATTCTCAGGAAAGGCAAAAAAGTTGGCTTGCTGATAAGGTTAACATTAGTAAACAGGCAATGAATTATAAGTTCAAAAATAATAGTTTTACGGCTGAAGAATTATTTGAAATAACAAAGGTATTAAATATTAACTTGGAAGAAATGAGAGGTAAAATTTGAGGAGGAATTAACAATGAAAAATATTAAAGTTTATAATATCGGTGAATTAATTAAAAAAGAATTACCAGGCAAAATGGTTCACATGCTTAATAAAGTAGCAATAATAGAAGGTAATAACGGTGTAACCGTATTTGATGATGAGGCAGTAGGTTGGAAGAAAAATAGTATCGAAGAAGAAATAAAAATAGGGTTAACAGATATACCAGAAGAAAACACATATTATGTTATTCCTCAATATATGGTCAATGCATCAATCAAAGAATTTTTAGAAGCAGGGTACGAAGAAATGCCTATAACACAATTTGTTAATAGATATAACTATAATAGTAGATTGCAGAATAATTTTAAGACCATGTTAAGAACGATTAATGAAATTGGATTGGATAGTAAGGAATATTTTAATGATAAATTAAAGGATGGTGTTATTTAATGTCAGATAATAATTTTAATCAACTATGTGTCTGGCTTGGAACAATGTTAGGTGATAATACAGAAGAAGATTTTGTTAATTTTATCAAGAAAGAATTTGATGTCAGAGCAAAATTTGCTGAGATAGTTGTAACAAATGGTAGTATTGAAAGAAATGAAGAAGGTGGCAGACATGATTTATTATTTTTTGTTCATAATGAAGATGTTGGAAAATTTGCAGTAAAAAAGACTTACTTATGGAATCAGATGGTGGGAAGATGTTGTTTCTTATAATGACGGTGCTTATTTGTACAGTCAGGAATTATTAGATAAATATCCGATGAATTGGTAAAACTAAAGGAGAAATTTTAATGAAAAATAAAAAAGATTTAATTATTGTTTCCAATAAAAGAAAAAGGAAAGGTATGGAAAATGTTAAAGATATTCCAATTAATCATGATAAAATCAAAGAAATAGCAAAAAAGTTAAAAGGAGATGAATAAAAATGAAAGTACACTGTTCTCTTACCTGTAAAAATAACAAAGAAGGTTTCTGCAACTTAGACAAAATAACTATCAATATTGATGGTTGTCTGTCATGGCAAGAAGAAATTTTAACTATTGGTAAATATGAAGATAATATATTTACTTGGAACACAGACTATGATCATGATTTTCTTGACAATCCTGATTTTGCAGAATCTCTTGATGAGAGATTTACTCACGATGATACTGGGCTTTATTTTCTAGGCACTGAGGAAGAATATCGTGAAGTAATAGAGAAAGCAATTAAAAATTGGGAAGGTTAATCCCTTCCTTAAGTCTTCCGAGTGAGGATTTAATGAAGAGATTAAAAATATAAGGAGTGTTATAATGTTCTATCGTAAAAATGGAAAAACTTATTATATTAAAAATATTAACGGCGGTAACTATCGCTCTAATGATCTTACAATAAATGAACTTAAAAAATGGCATAACTCTGGTGGTAGTAAAGGATTTAGATGTGATATATTTGTAAATAGTAAAGAAATGTTTGAGTATAGATTATTAACTGGCGCAGAAGAAATGAAAATGTTCCGTGATTTAGGAATCATTGGTTAAATTAAATAATGATTGGAGGAGATGTATAAAATGAAAAACTTTCAAATTTGGGAATCTGATTTTAACCACAATTCAGAACGTGGTGGTATGCTAATACCAGTTAAAGAAATATCTCAAATGATAGATTTAAGTGGTATTACTTATTATGGTATTGAAGGTATTAGTATTGACAGGATTGATGAATTAAACAAATTTCAAAAAGAATATGATCGCATTAATAATGAAGATGACTTAGAATTCTTTTTGAAATCTAATAACATAGAATTTACAGAAATCATGCTCTTATCTAATATTGAGCAGCCAAGAGAATTGGTTATCTATGATGCAACATATGATTATGTATTCTCTAATTTAGATTACTGTGAAACAGGAAAATATTATCAATGGCATGATGGAAGTAATATTAAAGATGAATGGGCAGGAGAGAATGATGCAGTTACAGAAGTAATAGTGGAAGATAATAAGTATCTTGATTTAGATGAGCAAGATGATAATGGTAACTGGTGTACTGGTGGTAATAAATTCTATCATGAAACAGTTTATAAGGTGATAGAATTAGATAGTGAAAAGGTAGATAATATGTTTTTGTTATGTGAATGGTCACAATGGCAAGGGGATCATGAGACAGGTAGAATATTGAGTAAGGACGAATTAGATGAACATTTAAAGAAAATTGGTTATAATATTGATTAATTTAGTCTGCTATTATTCTGCTCATTTGATATGATATAAGTGAGTAGAGATGGTAAGATTGGATTATAATATTAAAATTTATAAGGAGAATGATAAAAATGAATTTAAATGAAGCTATCGAAACCTTAAACTATATAGTAAAAGAAAATCCTGATAAGAAAACTGGTTTATATACCGCCTGTGATGTTGTCGCAAATCATATTTGCAATGTTGTTCCTATCGGTGAAAAAATCACGGCAGACTATGACTTTTTAAATATATATAAGGTAGTCGAAGTAGAGGAAGAATATTATAACGGCCCTCTGCCGATAGAAGAAACTAATCTATATTTGGTGCAAATAAATAAAAAGTTAATATTAGACATAGTGGCAGAAAAAGAGTATTATGAGACAAAAACAGTATATGTAAGTAGTCGTAAAAAAGATAGAGTTAGAATTTATAATGATTATATTCCTGATAGAGATTTTAAAACTGCTATGCGTTTTGCGAGTGATGTGAGTCACGGGTTATTAGATGCAATTATAGATTATGAATAATTAAAAGGAGATTAGTAAAATGTTAAAACTATTTCTTATTATATCTTTTGTTATTTTGTTGTCGTGTTTGGCTGTTTACCATAAACTGAAAAACTAACTTAGTATGAAAGAAAACTTTGGTCATGATCTGCACTTAAATATTTATCTAAAAGTATTAAAAACTAAGTAAAAAGTATTGACAGGAATATTGAGATCTGATATACTATGTTTAAGAAGTTAATAAAATAAAAGGAGTTGTTATTCATGTTTGTTATTACAGGGTTGTCGATTAAAGGAAATAAAAAAGAATATGTATCTATTGATTCTTCTTCTGGAGGATATCCTTATTGGAGTTCAGCATTATTTAATGCAAAAAAATTTAACGATATTAGAGATGCTATTGAATATCTTAATGATTCACAATTTACAAGAATTTCTAAAATGAATGATGGAAGTATTTATCCTCCAAGAATGTTATGTGAGATTAATATGGATAGCATTAAAATCGAAGAAATAATTTTAAAAGAAATTAAAAAGGTTAACTTTTCAAATGTAAAAAAAGAATATATTGAAAGAAAAGAAAAATATGATAAACTTAAAAAAGAAATAAATACTTTGTAATTTATAGGTGATATTATGAATACAGGTCAATACATTTTATCAGTTTTAAAAGACCAGGGACGTTCTCAGGTATGGTTGGCTGATAAATTGGGAGTGCATGAAAAAACTTTTAGTAATAAGTTAAGACGTAATAGTATCACAGGCGATGAATTACTTAAAATAGCTAAATTACTGAGTATTGATTTAGAAAAATTAAAGAATGAAGTTTAGGAGGAATTTATAATATGAACATTTATAATATATTATCAAAGATATTTATGAGAGATGGAAATAAAAAGGATTTTAACAATGATATTTGTGATAAAATATATCGTGAAAATCTTAGGGAGGATATTTACCTAACGCATATAGATATGATGAATCAAGATTTTTCTAAGATAAATGACATATTTATTAATTATATTAAAGTAAATCATCAATTGCCTTCAGTTTTTAATTCATCATTTAATAATGACGAAATAGAAACAATTATACCATGTAATGTAAAGAAATGTGCTGACATTGTATTACAAAATACTCATAAAGATATTAAAGTTAGCGATGTAAAAAATTCTGTAATATTAATCGACAATGTTCATGCAGATATTATATTGAGAGATGTTAATAATTGTTATTGTTTTATAAGAAATGTTCATAAGAATGTTAAAATACAAAAATGTAATAATACTACATTTATATGTAAATTGACACATGGAAGTATATTTTGCAATGATAATAAAAATATTAAAATTATTCATAAAGATCATGTAAGATATACTTCTGCCGAACAAGATGTTTCAAATATAGATTGTAAATTCTATCCTATAGATTCAGTTGAATTTGAGGAAGAATTTTATAAATAGAATTTGAATAAATAATTTCTTTTGTGTTGAAATGGAGGGAAATAACTATGGATTATAGCAAAATCGAAAAAGAAATGTTCGTAGGTAAAGGTTTTAAAATGATTTGCAATGAATGCGGAGAAGAAATTTCATTACAAGAAGAAAAAACACCAGATTGTTACAATAATGAAAATATTCAAGTTGCTTTTATAAGGAATACTCATTATTTTGGTTTTGTGTGTAAATGTGGCAATTCTGCATATATAAGTGATTAAAATTATAATATTTAAAGGAGAATAAAATATGATAGATGCTGAAATTAAAAAACACTTTGATATTCTTAAAAAACATGGTTATGTTATGATTTATAATGATAATCTAGCAGAGAAATTTAAGCAATTCTTAGATTATATAAATTTTAAATATTGTTTAAATAGGGATCGTGATTATAATTGTCCAGAAAGAAATAGATTTGAAATGGAGTAATAAATAAAAAGGAGTTGTAAATATGATAGATTGTTTTACTTGTGAGTACGCGAAAAGAGACAATCACAATAGATTTATTAACGCATGTTTAGGATATAGTAATTGTTCTTATTCTGAGTTCAAAGGGCAAATTAAACCAACTCTTAGCGAATATATTGATAATATTTATAAACATATATTTAATAATAATACAAATGAAGAATATAGAAAAGGATTTAGGGATGCACTTGCATTTATTAAAAATTGGGATGATACTGAGTAAATAGTATTTGACATTTATATTTATATTGTGTTATAATAAATTATAAAGTTAAAATAGAAAGGAGGGAAATATTATATTAGAAGTAAAAAATACTTGTCCGTATGCAGAAGAAACTGAATCAAGAAATTCTGTAGATAAAAATTGGATTAAATGTAAAATAACCAATAAAGGTTGTGTATATTCTTATATGCTATCATCAAAATTTAAATATTTTATGAATGGGATGTATCAAGCATGTCCAAGATATTTATTAATAAAGTAAAAAATTAAGCATCAATTCGTTCTGGTGAGTATAAATAGAACTTTAAGCCAGAAGCGTTCCTGTCTAAATGGCAGGAGGTAGTTAAAATTAGAGGGAGGAATACATAAATGAGTAAAACCTTAACAATGTTAAAATTTTTAAATAAAGATTTACATGAAGTAACTGAAAGATATACTGTAAAATTGAATGGAACAAAATATCAATTACATGATGATAGTTTTATGGAAGAAGAAATAGAATTTATAACGGAATCATTTGATGAAATGAGAATATTTGTTCAAGGATTTATTTTAGGTCGAAACACTAAAGGATAAAATTAAATGAGGAGGAATATACATATGCAATGGTATAGATGTCAAGGTAATGTGGTTATCAGAACAAAACCTGCAAAACATGGTGATCCTTCTTATCAAAATACACCTCTATATGTTTACAATATTAAAGACGGAGTGATGTATTGTACTTTTTATGCACCACCTCCATATGTAGTACCAAAAGAGATAGAAGATGTGGTTATTGAATTAGATGAAAGATGGCAGGACAATGGTTGGAAAAGATATTCAGAAAAAGACACAGAAAGAATAATGAAACATTGTTAGTAAATTACACTTAGCACCAAAGATCGGTTTGGTGTTAATAATTGTAAGTTATTATTATAAGATTATAAAAATGTAGTATAATAAATAATTTTAAAAAGGAGGGTTGGTAATATGAGTATAAAAATTCTAACAGGTTTATTGTGCTTACTTGCAGGATATGCAACTTCCTGTCTTATGAGAGTTTATTGGAGTGAATGGGATAAATTTTTAAATGCTAATGTAAGTTATGTATTTATTGCAGGATTAATATTAATTATGGCATCTTTATTAATTAATAAATTTATTGTATTAAATAAAAAGTAAAACAAATGTAACATATATAGTAACGGAATAACCATGTTACTATATATGTTATTAAATTTAAAACAATGTAAAGATTATTTTTTATTACATATTAGGATGTGATAAACATAAGTAATAAAATAATTATTGACGCAGATGCATGTCCCAAAACAGTAAGAATAATAATTAAAGAAATATCAGAAAAATACGATATGGTTGTTTGGGTGATAAGTTCTTTTAATAGTATTATTGAAGATTTTACTAATACTATTATAGTGGGAGATGAAAAAGATGCAGCAGACATAAAAATATTTAATGAATCTAAAAACAATGATATTGTTATTACCAAGGATTTAAGATTGGCAGCTATGTTAACTATAAAAGGGATAAAAGTTATAACTCCATATGGGTTCCTATACAGAGATGATAAAATGGATATGCATTTGGAGAGAAGTTACATAAATAAGAAATTCAGAGATGCAGGAGGTAAAAGTAGGATACCAGTTCATACGATAAAAGACGATGATAAATTTAGGAAAGTGCTTGAAAAATGTGTATTAAGGTTAGAAGATAGTAATTTGCGACAAATTGCAATATAAAAATTTTTGAGGAGGAACATTATAATGATTAAAAGATTTAAAGCTAAAACACAAATTGAATTTCTTAATGTATGTAAATTAGAGTTAGAAACAAAAGGATTCTCAGAGCAAAATATTAAAACAATATGTTATATGCTTGAAGATGCTTTTGTTCAAGGTATTAAATTGGAACAAGAAATAGTTAAAACGTGCAAAGCATATCTTGAAAGATAATTAAAACAAATAATGAATGACAGGGCGAAATACCCCTGTTTTTATTTTGCATGAATCAGATATTTGGTGGTAATATTTGGAAAACAAAAACTCTAGGTTTTAGATATTAATCCTGCCTAGAATTTTTGTTTGGAGTGATTAGTCAAATGAATAGTAATCACTTTACATTTGTTATTATAGTATATAGTATATGCCTTTATCAAGTTTTAGTTTAATTTAGGTATTGTAATCTATTATTAAATGTGCTATAATTAAAATTATAAAATAAATATTCATAAGGAGATATATTAATGACTCGAACATACAATGCCTACGAAACTAAAAGAAAATGCGAAAAATTGTATTCTGATATAATATGTTTTAATATTTACAATTTATCTACAAAAGATGCTCAATGGAAATTATATAATGAAAAAATTAATGAAATAGTAAACGATGTAGTAGGTGAATATGATAGTTTAAATATATATGATGAGATATTCACAGTTGGCGATAAAATAAACATACATTATCTAAGTGTAAGAATTGCAATTATAAAGTCAATAACTGTAAAATATAATACTTGCACATGGATGCCTGAATTTATTGTTGTATCAGAAGATATTCATGATAATAATATTCATAATACTTCTTATGATACTTGTATTCACTTAGCATAAAATAAATAAAATTTAACTAATTATTTCATCAAAAGGTATTGCAATTTAATTAAAAGTGTGATAATATAGTGTTAATAGAATAATAAAATAAATAAGAAAAAGGAGATGTCGTTAATGGCTTTATCATTTACTTCTAAGAATAAGGAAATCAAATCAATCGTTGAACAGATAGAAAAACAATACCTCACTGTAGGAAGTCATCTTCAAAATATTATTCAGTCTAAAAAGCAAGAAGAAGGAAGTAAGGCAAAAATAAGGGAGTATATGGAAAGTCAAAGAAATTTCGTGTGGGAAACGTGGCGGGCATCGAATCTTATACAAAGTTATTTGCTTAATATACCAGTACCAGAAGTTATAACGTATAGAGCAGATGATAAAAGTCAGTACGTGAGAACTGTGGACGGCCTCCAAAGATTAACTAGCACATATCTATTCGTTAACGATATGTTCAAGTTAGATTTATCAAAATCAATATTTCCTACTTTTGAAATAGAAGGTAAACATTATTCATACATAGACTTGCAGGATAAAACCTTCTCTCAATTGCCGGAAATATTAAGAGATGCTATTTTAAATTATGATTTAAGAATAACAACTATTAACAATTGCACAGAGGAGCAAGCTGAGAAATTCTTTGTGTCTATGAACGCAGGTGCTAAACCATTAAAACCTGCTGAAATTAGAACAGCAGCTATGGGGATTAGTACACGTAAATTTTACACTGAAACATTAAATTCTGATTGGATATTACATTGCTTAACAGCAAAATCAGCAACAACTAATACAGGTAGTGAAGTAATATCCCAGGCATTAACTTTGATGCATAACAAATTGCCTATTGAATTGTCTAAGGAAAATATTGATAAAGTTATCTATTCCTTTAGAGATACAGGTGTTCCTGAAAATTTACAAAATGATATGGTTAATATCTGTAACTACTTGAACGAAGCAACATCTATATGGATTGATGAAAAGAAAATAGCAGATTCAAAAAGAGAAAAGGGTAAAAAAATTTCAAATTATTCAACTTACCGCTTCTCATTCTTTAATAAAACTAGCACAGTAATGTTGATGATGGCAGCCGATAAAG